>Ga0073909_10000094_pt1 | contig 33157 bp, 23 predicted proteins | sample Coa_R1_6_FD_66439 | JGI IMG/M metagenome (GOLD analysis project Ga0073909, IMG submission 66439) | Surface soil microbial communities from Centralia Pennsylvania, which are recovering from an underground coalmine fire. - Coalmine... | ecosystem: Environmental > Terrestrial > Soil > Unclassified... | reverse complement strand
TGCCGCGATCAATCAACGACGCCTGACGGCGAGTTCCGAAGAAAATCCGATCCTCGGAGCTGCCATTTCACCCGACGGCAAATACCTGGCATTTGCCGACAAGACAGGCCTTTCCCTGCGCCAGATCGATAGCGGCGAAACTCATTCGTTGAGCCTGCCCTCCGGCTTCGCTGCCATCCCATCGGCGTGGTACCCGGACGGCACGCATTTAGCTGCCACCTGGGTAGAAGGACCGACCGCACCTCCGAGCTTGTGGCAGGTCTCTATCATGGGCGGGGCGCCGCGCAAGTTGATTGATAACGGCCAGCTTCCTGCGGTCTCTCCCGACGGATCTCAGATCGCGTTCGTCAAGGGACCAAAGCACGCCGAAGAAATCTGGCTCATGGCAGGGGATGGGGAGAATCCACGGCAGCTCGTTGTTCCTTGTCACAACTGCACCGTGGGCGTGCCCGCATGGTCGCCAGATGGAACTAAGATCGCTTACGTTGTCAGCGAGTACACACCCCTCTGGCGAGCTGACACCAGCGTGGTCTCGTTCAACCTGCGCACCGGCCGCGGAGAAACGATCTTCTCGTCAGGTGGTCACCAGGCGGAATTTGGCAGGGAGTTGGAACTCGGCCCAGCACTTATCTGGACGGCTGACAACCATCTGGTCTATTCCGTGTCTGAGCTGGCCCCGAATCAGGATGACTCCAACGTCTGGTCAGTGCCACTCGACCCTCAGGGACATATTGCCGGGAGGGCGGTCCGTCTAACCGCCGCACCCAATGAAGTGTCCAGTCTTAGCGCGAGCGCTGACGGCAAGCGAATCATTTATACGAAGAATTACTCGAATCTAGGTGTCTATGTTTCAGAGTTGAACTCCGGAGGCACGCGGCTGAGCACGCCACAGCGGCTGACGCTCGATTATTGGAGGAACTACGCTTTCTCCTGGACAGCGGATAGCAAAACGATCTTATTCGCCTCGGATCGCGACGGCACGTTTCACATTTTCAAGCAACGCCTCGACCAAAGCGCTCCAGAGTTGCTGGTCGGAGGAAGCGAAGAGACTTCTTTGCCTCGGCTAGCTCCGGATAACGCGACTGTAGTTTTCGAAATCTGGCCGAAGTTAGGTGCGCCGCCCGGTTCACCGCGTCGACTGATGCGGATATCGCTCGCCGGCGGTCCCCCGCAGCAAATCCTGGCACGCAGTGACTTGGGCAACGTGCAGTGTGCCCGGTCTCCATCCAAGCTGTGCCTGTATGACTTGCGCGGTCCTACGATGGTGTCGTTTTTCCGTTTCGATCCCTTGACCGGCGAGAGTGAAGAATTGCCGCAGCTCAGAATTCAGGATGCAAGCTCCTACGCTTACAACTGGACTCTGTCACCTGATGGCAAAATCCTGGCCACGGGGAAGGGGAAGATTCTTCAACGAGAACCGAATATTACCTTTACTTCTGTGGAAGACGGTTCGAAGCGCACCGTGACCGCGCAAGCCTGGGCCGGGATCAACAGCATCGATTTCGCAGCTGACGGCCGTAGCGTTTGGGCGTCCGCCTTTACCAATACTGGAAAATGGGCGCTGCTCAACATCGATTTGCAGGGACGAACCAAAACGATGCTCGAGGATGCGCAGATGGCGATCGGCTGGGCCATTCCGTCGCCCGATGGCAAGCATCTCGCACTCTGGAAAGCCAATGGCGGATCCAACGTGTGGATGTTGGAAAATTTCTGAAATTCGAAATTCACAATTCAAAGTTAAAAAACCCCACACTAGCGCAAAGAGCGCGCTAGTGTGGGGCATCCGCTCCGACTCATGGATGCTGGGTAATCTCTGAAATCTGAAATCAGCGGGCGCGCGAAAACCCCGGAGAATTCGCGCGCCCGGTTCATTCCGCTGCGACACCAGGGGGGATTACTCGGTGTCGGCAGCGGTCGAAGCGCTGTCCTGCGAGTGATCCTGCCGCTCGCAGCTGGCCAGAAATTGGCGGGCCCGCGTGATGATGGGGCCATTGAGAGCCGCTCCCGTCGTGATACCGTCTGCGTTAATGGTGAGCGCAACTGGATCCTTAACGTGCAGCAGGCTCTCGCATCCGAGGATGTCGTAGCTGGCTACGAATCGCTGCGCCAGAAACGTGAACAGGGAATCGGCAGCGCCGGGATCGGGCGAGAGGCCGCGGGTGGGATGCGCAGCGTCAGGCATGAGCAACGCCTGGTCCTGCATCATGCGCGCAGGTGCCATTCGCAACATGTTGCGGCAGTAACGAGCGGTGTCCGCCTGGAAGGACCACGCCACCGGCGGCTGGTCGACGCCGCGCCGGTAGGCATTGACCTTCACAAGATCTCGCGATCCTTTGCTGAGCACCATGGGGTCGCCGGCAGGAACAAGCGCGACCGGAAATCCTTGCTTGGCGCGTGCCTGCAATTCGTTCAAGGGAAGGGCAGGCACCATCTGCCCGGGATCAGCCAGGTCCGCAGCCTTCCACGGCGTGCAGCCGAGCGCGCCGTCGAGGGCGACATCCACCAGGCGATTATCGCTGGGGTTGCCGAGCGTTAGTGCGTCAGGGTAATGGCTCATATTTGCCTGCGTCTTCTGCGCCATGCCATCGCTGGTCATCAGGTAACTAGTGGGCAAGTTGTCGCTTTGATCCTGATCAACCGCGAAGAAGTCGCGGACAGTAGGGCAGGGACGGCCATCGACCGCCATGCCGAGCGGAGGTATCGAGATCTGTCCCCGGCGTATGGCGCGATGGGCTGCCCTGAAGAATGTCGGCGCATTGCAGTATGCGAACTGGCCGAAGTTGGCTCCATTGGCGCCGTTGACGCACGAAGCGCCAGCAAGCACGCCGTCCGCGCCTTGCAACGTCAAAGTGTCACCGTTATATCCAAACCAGAGAGCGACAATCCCGTTTGCGGGCAGCGTGGGAATGACAGGCGGCATTGCCGGCGTCGCGCCCTGGTCAACTACCAGCGGATTGTAGATGGAGATCTGACCTGTAGCGGGATCGATCACGGCGGCCTGCACGAAGGCCGACTGATCGGAGTTGGTCTCGTGACAATCGCCGGCAGTGGGATCGGTCGCGACCAGTTGATAAGGGGTGGCCAGTCCCTCTGCGGTGAGCGGATTGTTAGGAACGATCAGCGAACAGTTGGGGTTGCTTTGCGCGCGCACCAGCTGCGGCGCCACGACGAACAGGATCACACACAGATACCGCACGAAGAAACTGTGGTGCTTCATGACACACTCCTCCATCGGCGGAGGCACACGCACTCCGTCTTGCTAAGGTCGATTGTCGGGAGCTGAAGCGAATTTCGTCCGTGTTGCCGGACGTGCGGCCTGTGGGGGAGGGCCTTCACAACGCACGATGCTTTGCGTTGCAGCAAGACCTCAGGCCGAAAAATTCACCAACCACAGTCAGATTGAAAAGTTGAATGCAACTTAGTCTGAAGTGAAATTGTGAACAAGGTGTGAGTAGTACATTTTGAACACGCGCAGAAAAAGTCTGTGTGAAGAGAGTAACCACTTCGAAGGTAACGGAAGGGCATCGCGGCGCGAAGAAGAGGACGATCGTTGTGAAACGCAAGCGCGCGATCCTGTTTCAGCAAAGTTTGATCTTGAAAGTGCACCCCACTTTTCTGTCAGTGCGAACGTTGCTCGACTAACTTTGTTTTCTTGTCCGCATCTGTTGTGACCATGAACGACAACTCAACGGTGTTCAACCTGCCCGGTGGACTACCGCAGGTTCTGTAGCCATCAACGCGCCATTCGAAGCGGACTCAGGGAAAGGTCCATCAGGCATTGTCAGTAGCAAACTGCAGCTAAATCCCGATCGGAAACACACAGCTCGCGCCGTTACACTTCTCTGTCTTTCGAAAACTGACAATCTGTTCGGAAGTCGATCAGGAGAAAACTTGTGAAGCACGCAGCATGGGTAGGCGCAGGGATTGTTACTGGGCTGGCCATCACAAAAGCGATGCAGACACGGATGTTCTCGCTCGAAGGCAAGACCGTCTTCATCACGGGCGGATCGCGAGGGCTGGGCTTTCTTCTGGCGGCGGAGTGCGCCCGCCGTGGTGCGCGGGTCGCAATCTCGGCGCGGGACACTGACGAGCTGTCGAAGGCCGCCGAAAAATTGCGCGCGGGCGGCAATGAAGTGTTCACAGTAGAAGCGGACCACGCGCTGCAGGAAGAAGCCGAACTCGCCGTGGAACGCGTCTCGTCGCAATTCGGGTCCATCGACGTTTTGGTGAATAACGCGGGCAAGATGACGGTCGGGCCGCTCGAGACGATGACCATCGACGACTATCGCGATTCGCTCAACGTCCATTTCTGGGGCGCATACTTCACGACAATGGCGGTCCTGCCGCGCATGCGACAGACGCGGCGCGGACGGATCGTCAACATCTCGTCGATCGGTGGAAAGATCAGCGTTCCGCACATGGTTCCGTACAGCGTAGGGAAATTCGCGCTGACCGGATTCTCCGAAGGTCTGCGCGCGGAACTGCGCAAAGATAACGTTCTGGTCACGACCGTTTGCCCAGGCTTGATGCGGACGGGTAGCGCACGCAACGCGTCGTTCAAAGGGAATAACGAGGACGAGTATGCATGGTTCAGTGCAAGTGCTTCGTTGCCGGTGACGTCGATCGATGCAACTGACGCGGCGTGCGCCATCATGGATGCCTGCGAGCGCGGTCGCGCCGACTTGGTTCTGTCTGTTCCGGCCAAGGTCGCGGCCATCATGCATGGGCTGATGCCGGGAACGGTGGAGGACCTGCTTGGACTAGCCAACCGGCTGCTTCCGAGGCCGGGCGGAATTGGACGACAGGCGCGCACCGGAACACGAAGTGCGTCCAAGGTGTCACGTAGTTGGACCAAGTTAAATGACGAGGCCGCTGAGCAAAATAACGAAGTCGCGTAACGCCTGTGTTCCGCTACTCGCCCGAGGCGGACTTCACCTTGTGGGTCTCGGGCTTGCCGTGCGCCGGCCGGTGGATCTCCTGATGGGCCGCCGGCTTTTTCTTCGCGGGCATGCCGCTAAGTTCGACTGCGCTTCCGCGCCGCGCCGACTCGTAGATCGCGCGCACGATCTTCACGTCGGCTAAGCCTTCCAGGCCGGAGGGCTCCGGCTCTTTATTCTTCAGAACGCAGTCGGAGAAGTACACGATTTCAGCGGCGAACTGGTCGCGCTTGGGAAACGACTCCTTCTTCGTCTTGCCGTTCTTGGTCAGCTGATGTTTTACGCCAGTCGAATACTCGTACGCCGGATCGACGGCCAGGATTCCTTTGGTTCCCGCAACGGTGTAACGGCTCACATCGGCTGCGCCAAAACTACAGGTGAACGTGGCGAGGCGTTCTTCGGGAAAGCGAAGGATGGCAGATGTCATTTCGTTCGTTTTGTCGAAGCGAGCATCGTCCCGAGAGGTGGCCGACGTGGCGAGCAGGTGGGTGGGCTCGGCCTGAAACAAGTAACGCGCCGCGTTGATACAGTAAACCCCCATGTCGTAAACAGGCCCTCCACCCTTTTCCACCGGTTCGGTGACGCGCACGTTGTCTTCCGCTACCTGCTGGGCGAACTCAGAGCTGAAGAAACGCGCCTCACCAATGGTCCCATTGTGCGCGAGCTTCACGGCTTCCAGGTTCCCGCGCTCGAAGTGCAGGCGATAAGCAATCATGAGCTTAACGGCATGAGAGCGTGCTGCGTCGATCATGGCCTCGCATTCATCCTCGGTTACGGCCATGGGTTTCTCGCACAGCACGTGCTTGCCGGCCTTCGCGGCGCGCACGGTGTATTCGCGGTGCAGGTGATTGGGGAGCGCGATGTAGACCGCATCCACGTTTTCGAGGGCTTGTTCGTACTGGTCATACGAGTACGACTCTTTCAGGCGGTACTGCCGGGTGACTTTGGCGCGCTTCTCCTCGTCGCTGGAGACCACGCTCCGCAGTTCAGAATTGCCGGCAGAGCGGAATGCAGGAAGAACTGCGACCTGGGCGATGTGACCGAGTCCCACGACGGCGTAACGGACTTTCTTGTTCGACGCCTTCTTGTTCGACATAGACCGAGTACTCATGGACGTCCCCCTGAAATGTTGTGGGATGTCCTACAGTGCGGATCTGTTGTGGGGAGCATTTACGGCGCGAAGTTACCGACGCGTCTGGACACAAGATTTGGGGCAAACAGGCATGGCAAGTTCGCGCATCCAACGCGCAGATCCAAAAGCGCCGAACAAAACCGGCTATCAGGAGGACACATGTCACACTACGGACTCTTAAAGGACTATCGGCTGAGCGAATCTGCGGAAGATATACGAGGGACAACCCTGTATGGCATGCGCGAAGAAAAACTGGGAAAGATCGACGACGTTATTTTCGACCACTCCAGTGGTGACATCCAGTACGTGGTGGTCGACACGGGCGGCTGGCTCACGACCAAGAAGTTCATCGTGCCCGCAAATCATCTGCGCACCTCCACCAAGCATGAGAACGACTTTGCTTCAGATTTGACCAAGGAACAGATCGAGGCTTTCCCACCATATTCGGAAAAGGATCTTGAATCGGATGCAAACTGGAAGGACTACGAGAGCCGCTATCGCTCGAAGTGGGAAACGCACCCAGTGATGCATCGGAAAGAAACTGACCGCAACATCACGCCCACCACGCAGCAACTCGAGGGGAATGCCTCGTTGACACGGGCGGCGGGAATGGGAGAACCGATGCGGCCGCGCAACACCATGCAACGCAACGCAGCTGAAATGGCGGAAGCCGACACCGGACGCGTAGTTCCGGCCGGCAGCGATTCCGTCACCATCAACAATAGCGCAGTCGGCATTGGCGGGCGCTGGGACACGTTCCAAGCGCGGCTGCGCGAGCGGCGCAAGGAAGCGGTCGCTGGCTGCGGCAGTTGCACAGTGGGCTCGGCCTCGACCAAAGAAAGCACGGATACCTGGAAGAAAGCGGTGTAGGCACAAAGCGATCGTGGCTTGCCTGAAAGCGCTAGCTTCCGGTTTATGAAAATGTAAAATCCGGGCGCGGATTCCTGCGAGCGATCTGCCGTCGAAAGACGAGGAATCGCCAGGAGTCCGCGCGGCTGGACTGAAAAGCACGCTGCCCCTTACAATCAAAGAGCAGTTCAAGCCTCCGCATCCTCTGCGACAGCTTGAGTAGAAAAGATGGGCGCGTAGCTCAGTTGGTAGAGCAATGCCCTTTTAAGGCATGGGTCGAAGGTTCGAGTCCTTCCGCGCTCACCATCTTATGGACGACCTCGTGGTCCGTACGAACTACGAGGATACCGCAAAGCCGTTCGCATCCTGCCCGCGTTGGTCGTTCTCCCTACAAAGACTTCTCTAAAACAACACCTTGTCACCTCCACCCGTAGCGCCAAGGCGCGAGAGTGGACCGCATCCGCCACCTTATCTGTTGAAGGACCTGCCAATCGCAGCTAGACTCGCATCGGACCGTTCCCCCAGACAAAGCCTCTCCTTCGAGGTAGGTCTCTCAGCGTTCCAGTGCAAGGAGTTCACGAAAATGAAATTCAACAAGCTCTCTTGGTGCTTGGGGCTGCTGTTTATCGCCAGCACAGGCCTCGCACAGATGTACACGGTGACTGACCTCGGCACGATCCATAGCGGGGATAGCGCTTGGAGCATAGCCACTGGAATCAACCAGTCCGGTCAGGTGGTGGGCGTGTCCGACAGCAATGAATTGGGTAGCCAATTTCACGCCTTCCGCACCGCTCCGAACACACCCATCAATCCTGCCACTGATGATTTCGGACCTGATACTTTTGCTGTCGGAATCAACAACTCCGCCCAGGTGGTTGGGTTTTTCTACCCGAACCGGCCCCAAGACAACACCGCGCCCGCGCACTCGTTTCGCACCGCTCCCAACCGGCGCCTGGATCCGGCCACGGATGACCTCGACACGACTCTCGGTTTGGGACAATACGAGGGCAGCCAAGTGTATGGCATCAATGACTCCGGTCAAGCGGTTGGCGTTTACTTTGGCCCGTCGCCTTTCGGCGAGCATTCTTTCCTAACGGCTCCAAACATGCCAATTAACCCCAAGACGGATGACATCGGCGGACCTCCGGGCGAAATTCAAGTTAGCGAGGCATACGCTGTCAACTCCTTTGGCCAGGTAGTCGGGATGTTTGGCAGCAGTACCGCCCCGGGCCACGGCTTCCGCACCGCTCCGAACCGTCCCATCAATCCGGCGACGGATGATGTCGGCACCCTCAGCAACACCCCCCATAATCGCAGCGTCGCGTATGGCATCAACGACCTTGGCCAGGCAGTCGGAGGTTCCATTCCGTTCTATTCCGTCAGCGACGGCATAGTGTTCGTAGCAGCCTTCTCCGACGACGACGATCCTACGCTCCCCAGTCATGCTTTCCGCACGGCTCCGAACCGTCCTATCAACCCCGCCACGGACGATCTCGGCGCGCTAGGCGGTAATTTAAGCGTTGGTATAGGCATCGACAACTTCAGCCAGGTTGTCGGATTTTCCAATCTCCTCCCAGGATACGTTTCCTATCACGCATTTCTTCATAGTGGCCGTGTGATGCATGACCTCAACGACTTGATTCCGGCTAGTAGCGGATGGGAGTTATCGGCTGCAATCGGCATTAACAGTAAAGGTCAAATTGCAGCGGACGGCGTGCGCAACGGATCCGGCCGCGCTTTGCTTCTGACCCCTATCTACCGGGCATTTGTACAGCGCCCCATTGATGCCGATGGGAGTAGCGTGTTCTCAGCGAAGAGGGGAATTATCCCCGTGAAGTTTGCCGTCACCAAGTATGGCAAGTATGCCAGCTGTAGCTTGCCGGCAACGATCGCGGTAACTCGAGCCGCGCACGGGACGGTCATTCCTGTGGATGAGAGCACTTACTCGAAGGATGAGGACAACGGCTCGAATTTCCGAATCGCGGGGTGCCGGTACCACTACAACCTTCCAGCGCGTTCGTTGGGCGCCGGGACCTATCGCGTGGACATCAGCATCAGGGGAGTGATGGTCGGTCACGCGGTGTTTACGATTGCGTCCGGCAGACATGAGAAGCACGAGGACGAGGAGGATTAAGCCAGAGGACTAGCCACGCCAGGTCTGATGGACGGCGCCACGTGGTAGGCGTGGTGTTCGAAGGCCTCAGTTTTCAATCGCGAGCCGCATCGCTACCCCCCTCCATCGCACAGAGCGCGATTCAATGGGCACCCACGCGCGCGATTGAACGCGGCACCCTAGAGGTATGGGGCCCCCCCGCCCTGGTCCTGGAAACGGCACCTTGTCACACTCAGCTGTGATGCCCGTTACGCGGGTTGACACGCACCGCCTCCTAACCTGTTAAGGGCGTCCCCAGCACAGCTCAGCCCTCATCAGTCCGGACCGTTCGACGAACCGCTCCTTTGAGGCAGGCCCCTCAGGATTCCAGCAAAGGAGTTCACGAAAATGAAATTCAACAAGCTCTTTGGGTGCCTGGGGCTGCTGTTTGCCGCCAGCACCTGCCTGGCACAGATGTATACAGTGACTGACCTCGGCACGGTCCACATCGGGGATAACGCTTCGAGCACAGCGCGTGGAATCAACGAGTCCGGTCAGGTGGTCGGCGAGTCCTCCAGCACTGAAAATGGTTACAGCACTCACGCCTTCCGCACCGCTCCGAACAGGCCCATCAATCCGGTGACCGATGATTTCGGACCTTCTGCCTATTCTGCTACCGCAATCAACTCCTCCGGCCAGGTAGTCGGATACTTTTCCGCTGATACCGTTCACAACCACGCCTACCGCACGGCTCCCAACAGACGCCTGAATCCGGCGACGGATGACCTCGGCACGCTCCACCTCGACGCGGGAAGATACGACGGCAGCTTTGCCCATGGCATCAATGACTCCGGTCAGGTGGTCGGTGTTTCCTATGGCATGTCAATTCAACACGCCTTCCGAACGGCTCCAAACCGGTCGATAAATCCCGAGACGGATGACCTTGGCAGACTTCCGGGCGATTTTGCATATAGCGAGGCTTACGGTATCAACTCCTCCGGCCAGGTAGTCGGATACTTCGCCACTGATACCGTGCCGGGCCACGCGTTCCGCACGGCTCCGAACCGTCCCATCAATCCGGCAACGGATGATCTCGGCACGCTCAGCCTGACCGCTGATGATGGCAGCATTGCGTATGCCATCAATGACTTCGGTCAGGTAGTCGGAGTTTCTTATCAGAGCGACGATCCTGCGCTCCTCAGCCATGCCTTCCGCACGGCTCCGAACCGTCCCATCAATCCCGCCAGTGACGATCTCGGCACACTTCCAGGCGACAGTGCAAGCAGTGCTATGGGCATCGACAACTTCGGCCAGGTTGTCGGGTTTTCCGCACTCCGCGGATACGATTTCTATCGTGCATTCCTTTATAGTGGCCACGTGATGCACGACCTCAACCGCCTGATTCCGGCTGGTAGCGGATGGGAGGTATCAGCTGCAGTCGGTATCAACAGCAAGGGGCAAATTGCTGCGAATGGCGTTCGCAACGGATCCGGCCGCGCTTTGCTTCTCACTCCTATCTACCGGGCATTTGTACAGCGCCCCATTGATGCCGATGGGAGTAGCGTGTTCTCAGCGAAGAGGGGAACTATCCCCGTGAAGTTTGCCGTCACCAAGTATGGCAAGTATGCCAGCTGTACTTTGCCAGCTACGATCGCCGTAACGCGAGCTGCGCACGGAGCTCTCATTCCTATGGATGAGAGCACTTACTCGAAGGATGAGGACAACGGCTCGAATTTCCGAATCGCGGGTTGCCGGTACCACTACGATCTTCCAGCGCGATCGTTGGGCGTTGGGACCTACCGGGTGGACATCAGCATCAAGGGAGTCATGGTCGGTCATGCGGTGTTTACGCTCAAGTCCGGCAGGCACGAGGACGATAAGGACCACGAGGACTAAGTAAGCGGACCGGGCACGCCGGATATTGACGGCGTTACTCATGTTCGAAGAACTAAGCTCCTTCGCGGACTGAATGACGAACCCTCATTCAAACGCACAAGGCGCGATTGAGTGAGGCACCCCTCCCAACCCCTGAAACGTTTTGTCTGGTCCGCGCCGTTCGCTAGTAGTCTCACAAGTTTTCTTTATCTGCCTGACGGAGCCGGTGCGGTCTCTCGAATTCCTCGCTGGGTGACAAGATAGACCGCAAAGCTTCCGAGCCAGTGACCGCCCTCGTAGTGCTCGCCTGTCACCGCCGCCAAACCAGCGCGGCGGTGCGCTTCGGCAGATGCCCTGATGGACGGAAGCCGCTTGTCGGCCTTTGGCAGGGCGGCGGCAATGCCTTCGAGCATCCATGCTCGGCTGAGGTTGAGTCCATCCAAATGAGCCAGTTTCGGATCACTCCGGTCGGGAGACTCCACGGGCTGCAACCATTGGTTGCTGCCGGAGTGTGAAATCTGCGGCAGAAAGATTCGTAGCCATGCCGCAAAGTCGTGACTCGGCAGAACGCGGCGCATGAGGTCGGCCTCGCCGAGGCATGGCGACAGGAAATCCTCACCAGAGGGCTCATATTCAAGGGGGCAGTTCTTGTCATTGAAGTAGAACTGCCGGGCCTTGGACGTTACGAGCGCGGCGAGTTTCTGGTCACCTGCTCCACGCGCATAGTCGAGCATAAGGCCGAGGGCGAAGGCGGTTTGGTCATGCTCGCCGATGCGTACAGGGTTAGATAGTTTGGGAAGCCACGCGTTCAGGTGTTCCAGCACAGCCTTTTCCAGAGGCCGAAGGTTCACGGCCATTTCCTTAGCTTGAGGATCATCCCATTCTCGCAGTTCAGCGTTCAGCTGCAGGAACCACGCAAGACCGTAGGGGCGCTCGAAACTGGCACGTCCTTCGGCTCGGAGGTAAGCGGCTTCCCCCGCGATGTTTTCTGCCGTAAGGCTTTGGCGCAACGCATCGCGTGCGGGCTGGACGAAGCCGGCGTTGGGAAAAGTTCTTACGAGCCTGGCGAGCAGCCAATGTCCGTGGACCGATGAGTGCCAGTCGTAGCATCCATAGAAGGCCGGAGTGAGCTTGCGAGGCGGTGCCACGTCTGCGTCGCTGGCCATGGAGTGGCTGATCTTGTTGGGGTATTCCTTGTGGACACACGCGAGGGCGAGTTTTGCAAATCGCTCGGCAGCCTTGCTGTCGAACTGATCCGGCTGCTCAGCAGCCACCGCACTTGCGAGGGAGACCAGGGAGATGATGGAGACGACGATCGATTTCATCGGCTGATACTTTAGACGACAAAGCCGAACGTTGCGAGCTTCGGAAGGGGTGACTTCGAAAACCAGAGAGTGCAGGCTCACGCGGAATGAGTGAGCCGTCAGTTAACGATGGTTGGTATCTCGGCTCAAAACTTAACTTCGATCCCCCAGGCTTCCAGTAAGTCTTGGGGAACGTACTTGCTGTCTTTATGCTTTTGCGCCCATTCCTTCAACGGAACGGAACTTTTATATTCCTTTTCCGTCAGTTTCAGTCGACGTGCCATCTCGTCAAACGAAGTCGGCGTGTTGGGGATGTCCGCCACAGGTTTACCCCAGTTTGGATTGCCCTTGTTTCGCAACGTGAGTACCTCGAAGACATTCTAAACCGAAGTGAGAGTTTTAGAGCGGAACGAAAGTCACTCGGGGTGAGGGGAAGACAAGGGACGGCAAGACAAGGCGGAAAACAACGGGACAGACGGGACATAACCTAGTATCGCGGAACCGCTGGGAGGGAAAATTGGTGAACGTCCCCCTCTGTCCCCGAGACTTCCGCCCGTGGGGGCCATCCAGCCTATTGCTTGCCCTCATTGAAATGATCGATTGCCTTGCGGAGGTTCTCTTGAAACTGCGGTCCTTTTTTCTCAGCAGCCTCTATAACGGTCTTGCCCTGGTTATTGCGAATGGTGAGGTCCGCACCGTGCTTCAGGAATAGAGAGATGGCGTCGTCATCGACGGTGGTGAAGATGGGAGTTTCGCCGTCGTGGTTCCGTGCATTGACGTCGGCACCGAGCTGCAACAATTCTTCTTCAACATCGGTGAGGTATATTTCGTGCAGGGGCGTGTTGCCCTCATCATCGCGGGCATTTACGTCGGCACCCGCCTCTGCCAGAAGGCGCACGCATTCCACCCTTGCACCCTCCTTGTCGGAGTTGCGGAACTCTCCGGCTGCGAAGATAGCAGTCTTGCCCTCATTGTCCCTCGCTTCGAGCTTGAGATGGTAGCGAAGAATCTCGCGCACCATGTCAGGATTTCCAGATTCGGCTGCGTAAATCAGCAGGCTTCCGGCCCCGCTACCTTCCTTATCGATGAGATGAGCCTTCGGATTAGCGCCGTAGGCAATTAAGTCACGCACGGCCTCAACGTTTCCAGAACGAGCGACGCTGGCAAGGGCCCAGTCTTTGTCAGCTTGATCTTCCTTGCTGGCTCCCGCGGCTAGCAGAACTTTAAGAATTTCGGGATACTCGCTGGCAGAGTCGAGCCATCCCTTTGCGTCAGCGCGTCCGAATAGGTGTGATTTCTTATTTCGAGATCGGACCTGGGGCTCGAGAGGCACGCCTAAGTCCAAGAGTTGGCGTACCGTCTCCGTCTGGCCTCGACTGGCGGCTTCTTTCAGGACATGCTGGGCCTCTGAAGACTTGAAGTCGTAGTGTTCCGCCTGCAAGGCGTCCACCAGTCCTTGATCTCCATCGATCCATCTCGTGGTGCGTGCCTTCTCATCTACTGCCCGTTCCAGGTCTGAAATGACGGCCGGCATGCCCACCCACGAACCAACATAGTCCAGAACCTTTTTAGTTCGCCCATCGATCACAATCGACAGGTTGTATGTTGGGTTATCGGTAACGCTGGCTTCGTAGCTGTCGTCCATGGAATAGAAGTCAGCCGCAGCAAACCGCTTGGCGAGTTCTCTCACCTCACTCGGATCAATGGAGTCCTCGTGTTTTCCCGAGGCGACCACATAGCTGCCGCCCACAAATTCGATACCTTCGGTGCTGAGAGTCACACTGTACGAGGGACAGGTCCCAAAGCATCCTGATCTTTCGAGGGCGATGGCTACCTTTGAAGTTTTTCGAATGACGGGTGCAACTGCATGGGTCTTGGGTAGTCTTTCCGGGGGAACAAAGTTGATATATTCCTCGATCTCGGCCGTAACCGGTCGACCATCGTGCTCGAAGGGAACAAACTTCCATTGTTTGATTTCGTCCTGCACGTTAGGCAGAAACGTGAGCGATTGTTCATCGCCCCAGCCTTGCGCGTTCAGGACGTCTCCCGTCGGTGACACAATAAGGGTCAACCGGAGTTGATGGAAACCCGGTTCCACGCCCGCCATGGGGAATGAACGGCGATGGGGCTCCAGTTCGTGCTCGCGAACTATGCCGTAATAAAACGAGGGATACGAAGGCTTCCCTTCTTCCGAAGTGCAGAACTGTGCTGCGAGAAGGACGGTGGCGAACGCAATTGTTCGATTCATAGTCGACAATGGTTTCCTGTCGATATTTGATACCGCTTAGCCCAGTGAGATCACGCCTTTTTTGGAAGCACTTGATTTACTTAGAATTTCCCGGCCACATCGAAACTAAAAAGTCGGTATTAAAATTCGCTTGACATATTCCTATATAGGTATATATTGCTTTCCATGCCCCGTGCCTCCACTACCTCTGACGCTTTCAACGCTGTTGCTGAACGGCGGCGGCGGGAGATTTTGGAGTATCTGGCGCTTGAGGAACGTACGGTGAACGCCATCGTGGAAGGGTTGCGCATGGAGCAACCGTCCGTTTCCAAGCATCTGCGGGTGCTGCGCGACGTGGGACTGGTCCGCGTGCGCAGGAATGGAAGACACATGTTTTATCGAACCAATGCGGAAGCCATCCGCCCGGTTCATGACTGGGCCAAAACGTTCGAGCGTTTCTGGACGCATCAGTTGAGCCGCATCAAGGAACGCGCCGAGGCCAAGAACAAGGAATCCCAACAAAGCTAGCGGGCCGCGCCCGGCTGGCTGCCAAAAATCCAAGGAGAAAAAGCATGAGCACGAGTTCCACCCTGATTGGCACCGAGAATTTCACGTTGAACATCACCCAGGAAACTCTGGTGCGCGCGACCATTACGCAGACCTTCGAAGCTCTGCTCGAACAGCTTGGGCCTGCGAACGAAAATGAACAAGGTGTGAAGATGTCTATGAAGATCGAGCCCTGGCCGGGTGGCCGCTGGTTCCGCGATCTGGGCGACAACAACGGACACCTGTGGGCGCACGTGCAGTCCATCAAGCGGCCGACGCTGCTGGAAATGTGGGGACCGCTCTTCATGTCGTTTGGAGCGGTGTCGAATGTGCAGTACCGCCTCAGCGAAGTCGAGGGCGGCACGCTCATCAAGTTCCACCACAAGGCGCTAGGCATGTTTGAAGAGCAGCAGCGTCAGGGCATGAATCGCGGCTGGGCGCACATGCTGGCCGGAGCGCGAGCGATCGCCGAACGCAAGGCGAAGTAGGAGGACGACATGTGTCCTGAATGCCTGGCCGGTGCGGCCTGGATCGTAGGCGGAGCGATTTCGACGGGCAGCGCGAGTGCGCTGCTGGTAAAGAGTTTCCGTTTCAAGTCAACGTTCGATGCAAAGCAAAGGAGAAAGCAAGATGCCGACGGCAAGCAGCGAGAAACTGTCAGCGCAAGTGGCGTCCCCAGCGGAATGGCTGAAGGCGCGCCGGGAACTGTTAACCAGGGAGAAGGAACTCACCCACCTGCGGGATGAAATCAGCCGGCGCCGCCGCGAGTTGCCGTGGGAGAAAGTCGAGAAGCCGTACGTCTTCGACGGTCCCCGCGGCAAGGAATCGCTGGCGGACCTGTTCGAAGGACGCAGCCAGCTCATCATCTATCACTTCATGTTCGGGCCCGACTGGAAGGAAGGATGCCCGAGTTGCTCGTTCATCGCGGACTCGTTTGATGGGAGCGTGGTTCACCTGGCGGCGCGCGATACGACGCTGATTGCGGTCTCCCGCGCCCCGCTGCCGAAGATTCAAGCCTTCAAGCAGCGCATGGGCTGGGGATTCAAGTGGGTGTCGTCGAACGCCACTGATTTCAATTTCGATTACCAAGTCTCGGCGAGTCCAGAGGACAAAGGCAAGGACAAGGTCTATTACAACTACGATTTCACCGAGTTTCCCTCGGACGAGCGCCCCGGTGCAAGCGTTTTCTACAAGGACGAGAAGGGAAACATCTTCCACACGTATTCGGTGTACGCGCGCGGCCTCGATATTCTGCTGAACACTTACAACTGGCTCGACATGACGGCGAAGGGACGCGACGAAGAGGGTTTGCCGCATTCCATGGCGTGGGTTCGCCATCATGATCGCTATGGCAGTGCTCCGTTGACGACAATCGGTTCAGAGAAGAAGGCGGCCTCGCCCACGCTCGATCCGATGGTGAAGGAGTTCCGCCAGGAAGTGGAGACGACGCGCCGCGTGCTCGCAAGAGTTCCCGCGGACAAGCTGGCGTGGCAACCGCACCCAAATTCCATGACGCTCGGGCAGCTGTGTAATCACATCGCGATGATCCCGGGCCGGCTTAGTGGCATGATAGCGGCCGACGGCTTCGACGCTTCGCAGGCAAACTTCACGCCTCCACAGCCGGCGAGTGTCGAGGAAATCCAGAAGACTTTCGAACAGAGCGTGCGCGATGCGGAGGCCAACCTGCTCGGCATTTCGGATGAAGCCGCGCGCAGTCTCTGGAAGCTGACCATGGGCAGCAAAGAACTCTTCAGCCAGCCGCGCGTGAATGTTCTGCGCTCGATCCTGCTGAATCATTGGTACCACCATCGCGGACAGCTGTCGGTGTATTTGAGACTGCTGAATGTGCCGGTGCCATCGATCTACGGGCCGAGCCGGGACGAGAATCCGTTCGCGTGATGGAACGGCTTCATAGGGAAGGTTGAAAAGGAAAGGGCCCGACTTCAGTCGGGCCGAAAAATGGGTGACATAGGATGCGGCTTCAGCCGCTGGGTCGAGCTTCTCGCGAGAGAAGAGCAAACCTCGGGGGCTGAAGCCCCTCTCTTCTTGGCAGTTGACTAGCTCGACTGAAGTCGAGCCCTTCCCTAGATCGTTCAAGATTGGCTGGTTCGAACTGAAATCGAGCCCTTCCCAGAATCGTCCAAGATTGATTGGTCTGAAGTGAAGTCGAGCCCTTCCCGAGATGTTGCAAAAAGGAGAGGCTGTCTTGATGAAAGGCAGCCTTTTGATCCCAATGAAATGAGGACAAGTCCTCTTCAGAACCTGTCCCCGAGTTCTTAATCTCCGCAACAGGCTAGCGCGGGCGCATCCGATGCATTTGCGATCGGCATCGATACCCTGGAGAACTCGCGGATCTCGAATACCGCGTCCATCCCAGTGACGCGCAGCACTTCACGCACCGTCTTTGTGGGATTCTCCAGGCGCAAATACACGCCCGCCGTTTGCAGCGCGATGAGCGCGCCGATTCCTCCCGCATCAATGCTGCTCACGCGGCTCAAATCCAGAATCACAGTCTTGCCATAATGGCCGACCGCTGTGCACAAGAGATTGGTCTCCTCACCCCGCACCAGCGCACCTTTACAATGCAGGACGACGGCTTCTTCGTTCTCCTTCACGTTCACACTCAACATGGTCCGTTCTCCGATCACTCACTTAATGATTCCGCAGATTGTAGGCGAATAAAAAGCGAATTCAAGTATCAATTTGTGTAATATTCCCAGCGTTATCAGGGCCGCCGATCAGGCTTTAGTTTCGACGGAAGAGCGGCCAAAAGGTCCGCAACGGCCGCGCATTCCGTCCTTGAATTTCTGGCGTTCTTCGGGCGTCATCTGCTCCCAACGCTCCATCATGCGGCGCCGCCAGTACGGATGCCATCCGGGGCGCCCGCGAAACCCGCCGAGCAAAAGCTTGCTGAGAATCAGAATTCCGATCGCCTGCCAGAACGTGATCACGTGCCAGCCGAACAGGGCGGGCGTGAGCCAGTTCCAGAGCCGCATCACCACCAGCCCGGCAATGGTCACGAACAGAATGGCGAACAACAAAAATTTCAGTCCTCGCAAAAACCAGTTTCTTCGCATGGTCAATTCCTCATCGTCTCGAAAATTCGTCGTACACGGACTGAAGCCGCTTGCGCAGATGCAACACCGCGTACCGCTTGCGCGACAGCAGCGTGTTCATGCTCACGCCCGACTGCTCCGCCAGGTCCTTGAAGCTGTAGCCCATAAGTTCATGCGCCACGAACACGTCGCGCTGTTCCTCGGGCAATTCTTCAAGCGCATCGTCGAGCGCTTCCACCAGAACGCCGCGCGCGTAGGCAGCATCGGGGCCGGCATCGGGCGAGGGCAGCAGCTCATCGAGCAGAAGCTCTTCGCCTTCGGCATTGAACTTCGCAGGCTCGGCAACGCGTGCCTCGCGGGTTCGTCTGCGAAACAGGTCCGTAATGCGGTTACGCGCCACCCGAAACAGCCACGCGGTCACTTGCTCGACCGGCCTCATCATCCGGTAAGCCTCGACCAGTTCGTAGAAGACATCCTGGAGAATGTCCTCGGCGTCGCTCTGGTCGGCCACGCGTTTGCGAATAAAAGCGCGTAGCCCCGGATAGTCGCGCCGCACGGCCTCAGAAATGCGCTGATCTTGTTGCGACATCGGGCCGCTTCTAAGCACTTCGTCCATCTGTAGGTGTAAACGCTGGGGAGCGAGAAATATTGCATGTGGATGCGCGCTGGAGTCAGACGATTCGCCGTCGGTGGACGTTGTGCGCGGCTAACCCATAGAATTCACAGCACTATGAAGAAAACAGGGCGAGGAAAAATATTTTCGGGGAAGGGTGGGTCGGCGATCCTATTTATGTCGATTGTGGCGGGTTGCGTGGTGTTGGGGGGATGCTCGAAGGCACCGAACGTAGGCTCGCCCTCCGCAAAGCCAGCGCCAGTAGCGCAGCCGGCGGATCCGGCGCCTGACACCGGCCTGCAGTCTTTGTTCAGCCACATCTGGCGGGTGACGAAGGCGCCCTCACCGCCAGCTTCGGGGAGCATCTATATTTTTCTGCCGAATGGCACGCTGCTGGAGACGTCGTGTGTGGAGACCTATCGAATCGCGACCTGGACGGTCGATAAGGCGGAGCCTCGGGTATTGCGTGTTGTCGAAGATCGGCAGTTGGCGTTCACAGCAAACATCGCCGAGCTGAACGATTCTACGTTGCGTCTGCAGAAACAGTTGGTGAGAAGCAAGGAAACGCAGGATGTGACGTACTCGGCGATCGAAGGCGAATTTGTTTGCCCGGATATGCCGAAGTGAGCGAGCCGTTCGCTAGTCGATGGAGCGACGGGCGTCCTCGCCCGTCAAGGCACGAGGCCAAAGGGGGGCTACTTTGCCGATCCCAGTCTTAACATCTCCCGCCGCAGTGAGCCATGCTTTTGAAGAAGGTGAAGGTAGGTCATCTCGTCGCGCCCGGCCTTGGCGGAGATGATCTGGCGGAGCAGGTCTTTTTTTTTCGCGGTCCATGAACGGATCTCCGGAATCAGCCACGCTACGAGTGCGAGATCGTTGAAAGCCTCATGTGACGGTGTACCGTCGGGCGGAATACGCGTCCGCAGAGTTTTTGCCAGCTGGGATGCGGCCGCGGCTTTGAATTGCTGCGCATCGCCCCCAAATCCTTTCGCCATCGCACGATTCACGCGCAAGCCGATGTTGCGCGTGGAGAATCGATCCCACGCCATGGGCTGGCTTCCCGGCAATTCATAGAACGCGTGTCCTTCGGACAATCGCCGCAGCGTGCGGGCGGGAGTCTTGTACTTGGGATCGTTGGCGATCCGCTTCTCCTCGCGTTCGACCAGCTTCAGCAGGTCTGCTCGGCCGGGACAGAACCCGAGCTTACGATAGAACCAGAACGCGCCCGACTCGATGGCTTCTTCATTCTTGTGCCCGAGCTGATAGGGATACATCGCCACGCACGTGGTGCCCATGTGTGCGGTGAGGCAGCGCAGCACCTGCGCGAAGATCCAGGCTACTTCACCGCCGCGATAGGTGTAGAAGGTGTTGAAGCCGATCTCCATCCACTCGAACAGGCCGATGGCTTCGATGTAATTGACGGGCACACCATTCTTCAGAGTTACGCCCGCGACATAGGCGCGCAGCGGAAGGCGGCGGTCAGGCGGCAAGCCCCACAGATAAATCGTCACGCCGCGGCCCACGTCGGCTCGCACGACGGAGTTCGGATCGGCCAGCGTTGTTCCGTAGAGTTCGCGGTAGCGCACCAGCATGACTTCGCGAATCAGGTCGGTGACAACGCGTCCTTGTTTAGGTGGAAGCCGAACCAAGCGGGGCGGCTTGCGACGGAGTTCCGCGTCGAGAGCAACGTCTTTGCGCGTCAGCAGCGGCTCGGTATGGAAGAAGACTTTCGGCACCGGGCGCGAATTCCGCGTACGGGAGACGCGCGAATTCTCGAGTCGCCAGCGGAGTGGCATGTGCAGCGACTCGTAGAGCCGTGCTTTTTCGGCTGGGGAGAGCGGCAGTGCATCGAACCGTTCAATCAGCCACTCTGGACTTGTGCTTCGCCTGCCTTGCGCCGTCTTCAGCCATTTGCGCCAGGGGATCTCGGCTTCGACGGCCGCGTCTTCGTTTAATAGCGGCAAGAAGCGCGGCCACACGGCGCCCATTGCGCGTTCGTCGTCGAAATCTTCCCAGGCAATATCGACTTTGCCGGGCATGCGCTGCACCAGCCAGCGCGCGAGGTCAAACCCGATCGCGTCCTGCATGACAGTTCCCACGATTCCCGAGACTTCGAGGGGATCGAAGTCGTCCATGTCGGCGCCTTTTTCGCGTAGGCGATCGACCCGCTTCCAGAAAGAATCGAGCAGTTGCACCGAGGCGCGCAGAACTGACGGGCTGGGCGGGAACGCGCGCAGCACCAGCAATGCCTCGTGCAAGCGGATCAGGGAAGCAACATCGTCAAAGCGCGTGGTGCGCGTTTTCTGAAGCAGCTTGAGGATGCGTGCCGACTCGGCGCGGCCGAAGCGGTAGCGGCTGTTCTCGAGCTCGGAAAGCAGTCGTTGTGTAGATGCCATTCAGCGACTGGCGTATTGAATCTGTATGTCGTGCGCAGCTGGCGTCCACGTAATTCCGTCGACCGTGACCATGCCGCGTTCGTTCTTGAAACTCTTCACCGCCTTGCCGTCCACCTGCACATCACGTGCTTGACCCGCGCCGAACACTGTCACGCGCATATCCTTGAACCATGGACGGTACGAACCCTCGGATGCGGCCACGTGCAGCGTGACCTGGTTGCTCGCCGCGTCGCAGGTGAAGTGCTCGCGCAGGAAATCGCCCTTCTGGTAGGCGAAAGTGTTGCCGTCGTCCATGTATAGGTTGCCGCTGCATTCCGGACCAGGATACACACGCAGCTCGAGCGGGCCAGATGGTGTCTGATCGATGTTCTGCACCACGGGTTGCTGCGGAAGCACGGTGCCGGCGCGTACGTACACCGGAAGCGTGTCGAGCGGCGGATCGACTTTGATTGTTTGCCCTCCCGCGATCGCTTCGCCGGTCCAGTAGTTGAACCAAGTGCCTTTGGGCAGGATAACGTCGTAGGGATCGAGGAATGGCCAGACCTTTGGCGCCACCAGCAGGCCGCTGCCAAACATGTATTGCTCGCCGCTGGTCGCGAGGGCAGGATCGGACGGGAACTCCATGTACATCGGCCGCATCAGGGGAACGCCGGTGCGGCTGGCTTCTTCCATGCCCGTGTAGATATAAGGCAGCAGCTTGTATCGCGTCTCAATGTAACGCTTGCGGATGGCTTCGTGCTCGGGGCCATCGACCCAGGGTTCGCGATTGCGCGTCCCTTTGGCCGCATGATTTCGATAAATCGGATTGAAGACTCCCAGTTCCATCCAGCGGGTGAGCAACTCGGGAGTGGGGCTGCCGTTGAATCCGCCGATGTCGTCGCCTACAAATGCGTAGCCCGATACTCCTAAGCCCATCAGCTGCGATAAGGAGAGTCGCATGTGATTCCACGAGGCCGTATTGTCGCCCGTCCAGGTGGCGGCGTAACGCTGGGTTCCTGCGTATGCTGCGCGTGTGAGCACGAAGGGCCGCACATCGGGCTGCAACTTCAGCAGGCCGTCGTTGGTGGCGCGCACATTCTGCATGCCGAATACGTTGTGGATCTCGCGATGATCAGTCTTGCGGTCTTCAACGTAGTGCACGGTGTCGAGCGGCATGGTCTTTGTCGGGGGATCGAAGACCGCGGGCTCGTTCATGTCGTTCCAGAATCCGCGTACGCCCATCTTCACAAAATCGGTGAACAGCGTGCCCCACCAATCGCGCACGACGGAACGCGTGAAGTCCGGGAAGACGCTGGATCCCGGCCAGACTGGCCCAACATAGACCGAGCCGTCCGGGTTCTTCACGAAGTAACCATGCGCCATTCCCTCATCGTAGGGTTTGTAGCCACCGCCCTCGACCTTGGCGATGTGCAGGTCCACGATCGTGATGACCTTGAAGCCTTCCTGCTTCAAATCTTTGATCATGCCTTCAAAATGGGGGAAGCGTTCGCGATCAATGGTGAACGGGCGATATTTGTCCTGGTAGTCGATGTCGAGATAGATCACGTCCGCGGGGATCTTGCGCTTGCGGAATTCGCCGGCCACTTCGCGCACGCGCGCCTCGGGATAGTAGCTATATCGGCACTGCTGGAAGCCAAGTGCGAACAGTGGCGGCAGCGGCTCGCGGCCTACCAGGGCGGTGAAGTCGCTGACCACTTTCTTTGGATCGGGTCCGTAGAAAAAGTAATAGTCGAGTTCGCCGTTTTCACTTCCGAAGGAATACGCGTCGCGAAATTCTTTGCCGAAATCGAAGCTCGAGCGGTAAGTGTTATCGAGGAAAATTCCGTAGGCCGAACCCTTCAGCATTCCGATGAAGAAGGGAATTGATTTGTAGATCGGATCGGTCGATTCCTGGTAGCCGAACATATCCATGTTCCACAGCGAGAACGAGAGATCACGACGGTCGAGCGGGCCCATCTTGTCGCCCAAACCGAAATAGTGCTCTTCGAGGGGCATGGTTTGGTAAACGCGAAAGGCTGTGCCATTGAAGGATGCCGGATAGCTAGGTCGATCTTCCGAGATGACTTTGCCGGTCGGGTCGAGAAATGCGACGCGCAAGGGAGATTTGAAAATCTTTGCCTGCAACGAGCCCGTGTCGACGATGACAGCGTCAGACGTGTCCTTGACTTGAACCTTTGAGCCATCGGGAAACGCATTGGGCACTACCGCGAAGGAATGGTCGGCGGGAAACGATCCTTGCGGAGCGTACCGCACGCGAACCACGTTTGGTGCAAGCGCAGACACCCGCACGCGCGCTGTTCCAGCAGAGAGTTCGACACCCTTTTCCTGGTTCTGCACCGCGGTGACGTCGCCGAGCGGCCGCCACTGCGCTTGGAGAGAAGGAAGAAAAACAAGAAGACACACGAAAGGTGAGGAAAATCTTGCGAAGGTTCTCATGAGGGTTTCCAGGTCGCGCAAAAATCATAACCTGAAAGCTGGTGATCAGACGGAAAAGCGGAGCGATTTTCCTGGGCAGTGATCGATTCCGGGACTAATGGAGCGCGATATCAGTCTTTGCGTCGATCAAGAAGGATCAGCGCTTACGAACCGCGACTAATTCCGCTTCTACGGGCACGCCGCGGGCCATTTTGATGTGCAGCACGGCCTCGAAGGATTTGAGGCTTCCCGTTTTTGATCCCGTGACACGCGTCAGAAGGTCCTCGACGGAATTCAGTCGGCTCACGTATTCGGCCGCGGCCTGCGTGCCGAAGGTCGTTGTCCCCGCCAGAATCAGGACCGATCGTTCCGCCGCAAGGCCCGGCACTAGGCCGATCAGAGCGTAGTCCTCGATCATCGGCGAGGATGGGCTGGCCAGAAATGCCGTGGCTTCTCCGGCTTGCGGATGAACGTTCACAATCGCCAAATCGCCCTTGCGCGGCCCGTTGGCCATGCGTTGAAAGACGAACTCTTTCGTGCTGGGAATCTCCGCGAGACTCAGGTTTTCCGATGGCGAGCCTAGGAAAATCAGATCGTTGTTCTTGGCGTCGTCGAGCGAAAACAGGCTGCCACGTTTGACGCGCAGCTGGCGATGAAACTGGCCAAAAACTTCGTCAAGGCTATGCACGGCCAGCACTTCGCCCACGCCGGTATAGTGATCCCAGATCGCATCCTGCGGATCGCGGCTGGCGCTGAAATAGCGCATCCCAGTTTCCGGCCGTCCGACGAAGGCAGCATTGCTGAAAATCAGCCAAGGCTCGTCGGGTCCTGAAATGAATGGTTTCCAGAACATCTGAAAGGGAAGGGGCGGCTCGAAATTTCCGGCGTGCGCTGTTGCGACCGGTTGCCGGGAATTGCGGATCATGCCAATCGATGCGACTGCCAGAAGCAGCAAGACGGAAAGCGCCGCCACCGCAATCAGCCACGATCGCGGCACCTTGCTATCCATGTTCGGAGCGGCTGCGGCTTCGAAAGCAGGCTTGGACGTCGCCTGTTCCCGTTGATGGAAAGAAAGGATATATGTGCCCTTGGGCAATTCGACGATCACGGGATCGTGCGCACCCTCGGAACTGTAATACTCCGCAAGTTTCAGCCGAAGCCGTCCGGCTTGCACGCGGATGGTCGAATCTAATTGCGGATCGAAGTCGCTGCGTCGTCCGAACACTTCAGTGGCGAGTTGGTACTCCTTCAGGGGAGTGTTCGGGTGTTCGAGAGCATGCTTGGCGAGGTACTGCAGGAGCTTGCAGAGGGATTCGGAACTGTGAAGCACCTGGCTTGAAACAAGTCGACTGATCTGATTGCGATACAGCTCTTTCTCCGGCATGGTCGGTTCCAACGCCCAACCATGGTAGCGGATGTAACATCAAAGTAACAGGGCTTGAAGTGTCTGCAAGGTAAGCATTTCGAATGTAACCGGGTGCTTGCGTTTTGTGTCGATCGTAACTTCGTGTGAGTCACGACATTGAAACGGGTGAATAGGGCAAAAGTTCAAGTCAACTCCGATAAATCTCCAAAGAGCTCTTAACCGCGCAGGTCGCCAAGAAAACCTGCGAATTTTCGGACCCTGACGTTGGGTTCTTAGCGGATATCTTTGCAAACTTTGCGGCTAAAAGGCTTGCTAGCCGAAAAAGTTAGAGGCCTGAGAGTGGCTTGCCCTCGTGACGCTCTCCCAAAATTACGAAGTTGACAGTTATGACGGCTGCTCATACTGTGTCCATCTCAAAATTTTGCTCAATCGCAAGATTATCGTTCCAGTTCAACCAGTTGTGGAATTCGCGACAGACTGACCGGAGATTTCATGAACTCAACCGCAGCGATCGCCCATCGCGCCCTCGCGCCGCTCGACATGGCAATCATCGGGGTTTATTTCCTGATCGTTTTCTGCATTGGCCTGTACTTCGCCCGCAAAGAGCGCACTTCCACCGACTATTTTCTGGCCAGCCGTGACGTGGGCTGGTTCTTCATCGGTGCGTCCTTATTCGTTTCGAATATCTCGACCGAACATTTCATTGGACTTTCCGGTACAGGAGCCTCGTCGGGGCTCGCGGTCGGCCACTTCGAATGGCTGGCTTGCCTGATTCTTCTGATTCTTGGCTGGGTGTTCGTACCCTTCTACCTGCGCAGTAACGTGTTCACAATGCCGGAGTTCCTGGAGCGACGCTTCAGCCGGCACTGCGCGGTGTACCTCGCGGCCATCTCGATCATCGCCTACATCTTCACCAAGATCTCCGTGCAGCTTTATGCCGCGAGTGTGGTGCTCGAGCGGATCGCCGGCTGGTCGTTGGTGAAAACCGCCATCGTACTGGTGATCGCCACCGGCATCTACACCATCGCCGGCGGCTTGGCAGCGGTCATCTATACCGATACCGTACAGACCCTCATCCTGATCACGGGCGCGGTGGCCCTGACAGTGATCGGGCTCGATAAGGTGGGAGGCATCTCGCACCTGCGCACGATGGTGCCGGAAGGCTATTTCCACATGATCAAGCCTGCTTCGGATCCGGCCTTCCCCTGGACGGGCATCTTTTTCGGGGCGCCCATTCTCGGGATCTGGTACTGGTGCACTGACCAGGTGATTGTGCAGCGCGTGCTTTCGGCGCGCGACGAAGGTCACGCCAAGGCCGGAACGATCTTCGCCGGATTTCTCAAGATTCTGCCCGTGTTCATGCTGGTGCTTCCTGGAATCGTTGCCTTCGCGCTGTTTCCGGAACAGATGAAAGCGAAGCCCGACTCCGCTTACCCAACACTGGTTCTTAGCCTGCTGCCCGTGGGTTTGGTCGGCCTGGTAATGGCTGCACTGCTGGCGGCCGTGATGGGCGCGATGAGTTCGGTCTTCAACTCCGCATCAACGCTGGTCACGCTCGACTTCTATAAGAAGATTCGGCCGAACGCGTCCGAAAACCAGCTGGTGAATTTCGGTCGCATCGCAACTGGATTCATGGTGCTGCTCGGACTGCTTTGGGTGCCGTTCATCCACCTCATCAGCAGCCAGCTCTACATTTATCTGCAAAGCGTGCAAGCCTACATCAGCCCGCCCATCGCGTCGTGCTTCGTGCTAGGCATCCTGTGGCCGCGACTTAACGGGCAGGGAGCGATCTCGTCGCTACTGACCGGTTTCGTGCTGGGTGCGACCCGCTTCATCGCCGAGTTGGCAGCCGCACAGGGCGCGCAATTCAACGGCCTGATGGAGTGGCTGGTGAAGATGAACTTCCTGCACTATGCAATCTTCATGTTCATCGTGTGCTCGGTGGTGCTGGTTGCGGTGAGCCTGATGACGCCCGCCCCGGATCGCCGCAAACTCGCAGGCCTGACATTTGCCACGGTGGGCGAAAAGATGGACGTCATCCCAATGGGCATGCCCGTGCGCAAGCCGGCGCACGAAACGCCGATGGAACACCGCCTGAACGTGATCTTCAGCTTGTTGCTGCTGGCGACCGTGATCGGTTTGTGGATTTATTTCCGCTAATCGTACAAAGGCTTAACCACAGAAGACATGGAGCGGAGGAAACGGGATCGATTCTATTTCTCCCGCGCGACCACGAACTCAGGCGCCCACAACAAGGCGCGCTTGATCTCCGAATCGGGGAAGGTGCAGATCGCTTTGCATGCGGCTTCGGCGTACTGCGCGGCGCGGGCGTGGGCGGCTTCGATCGCTCCGTAGCGGTTCAGGATGGCGAGAATATCCGCATGGGTGACGCCGTTGAAGGCGCGATCGCGCAGAATCGTTGCGATCTTTTCGCGCTCGTCGGGCGTGCAACGCTCGAGCGCATAGATAACCGCCATTGTGACCTTGCCTTCGCGCAAGTCGCTAGCCACTGGCTTGCCGAGCACGCTCTCCGAAGCGGTTAGGTCGAGGACGTCGTCCACGATCTGGAACGCCATCCCTAAGTTGCGCCCATAGGCGCCCGCGGCTTCTTCCTGATCCGGCGTGGCGCCGCCCAGAATCGCTCCCAGCCGCATGCATACTGAAAACAAGCATGCCGTCTTGCGGAAGATGAGATCGAAATGCTCGTCGAGCGTGATGAGCTTGCCGAGTTTTTCCATCTGCAGCAGTTCGCCCTCGACCATCTGCTGCGTGAGTTCGATAAGCGCGTCGAGCACGCGGAAGTTTCGTTCCTGCACCGCGATCTTGAACGACTGCATGTAGAGCCAGTCGCCAGCGAGCACGCATTTCGAATTTCCCCACTGGGTGTTCGCGGCGGGACGACCTCGCCTGGTCTGGGCTTCATCGATGATGTCGTCGTGGACCAGCGTGGCGGTGTGAATGATTTCAACCACTGCCCCGAGGCGCACCGCACCCGTGCCGCGATAGTTGAAAAGCTTGGAAGAAAGCAGCAGCAGCGCCGGACGAAGACGCTTGCCTCCGCCTATACGCAGGTACTCGCCGATCTCAGTGATCGCCGAGACGCTCGAGACGGTATCGCGCCCGAACTCCCGTTCGATGGCCTGCAGGTCATCGTGCAGCAACTCGAAGACTTCTTTCCCGTTAATGATGGACGGCGTACTCAATTCTTACTCTTCAATTGCTCCGGTAATTCGTAAACTGCAAATCAATCCCGAAATCCCGCGACTTGAGCAAGGCGATGATTTCCTGCAGCGCGTCGCGATCTTTACCGCTCACCCGCACCAAGTCGCCCTGAATCGAAGCCTGAACTTTCTTCTTCGAGTCTTTCACCAGCTTGACGATGTCACGCGCTTTCTCGATGGCGATGCCTTGCTGCATAGTGATTTTTTGCTTGGCGGTTCCTCCAGCGGCCGATTCCACCGGGCCATAGGTCAAGCCTTTGAGCGAGACGCCGCGCTTCACCAGTTTCTGCTGCAGGATGTCGTTCACCGCCTTTAACTTGTACTCGTCCGCGGAATGCAGGATGATCGCATCCTTGCCTTCCAAATCGATCTTCGACTTCGAATCCTTCAGATCGAAACGCGTGGTCACTTCCTTCACCGCCTGCTGGATGGCGTTCGATACTTCCTGCAGGTCGATCTTGCTCACCACATCGAAAGTGTTCTCGGGCATGGCAGTCGGCTACCTGTTCAGATTCAGTTTTCCGCTTGAAAGTCGCACGTAACAAGCTAAACGGTCGTACGCTTTTCGTGAAGCGAAAAGAATCGGTAGAAGTTTTGCGTGGTTTGCGCGCCCACCTCTCCGGGCGGAAGTCCGCGCAGTTCCCCCAGTTGCCGCGCTACCTCTTTCACGAACGCTGGCTCGTTGCGCTTGCCGCGGTGCGGGATGGGAGCCAGGAAGGGGGAATCGGTCTCGATGAGAATGCGATCGAGCGGGACTTCCAGCGCAGCATCGCGGATCTGCTGGGCCTTGGGGAAGGTGATATTGCCGGCGAAGGAAATCATGAATCCTATATCGAGGGCGCGCTTGGCTTGCCCCGTGTTACCCGTGAAGCAATGCAGGATGCCACCGAGCCCGCTGGGCGCCCACTGGTCTGTGATCAGGCGTAGACAGTCGTCCCACGCATTCTCGCTGTTATCGGAAGGACGGCAGTGGATCACGATGGGCAATTTCGCGGCTCGGGCCAACTCCATCTGCTGAACGAAGGCGCGCTGTTGCACATCGCGCGGCGAATGATCGTAATAGTAGTCGAGGCCGATTTCTCCCCAGGCAATGACCTTCGGTCGCTTTGCCAGCTCCGCCATGCGGTCGAGCGCGGCCTGATCGGCCAGCCTGGCTTCATGGGGGTGGATTCCGATGGTCGCGTAAATAAAAGGATACTTTTCCGCCAGCAGGATCCCGCAATCGAAATTCGCCGGTCCCTCGCCGTTGCCGATGGCCACGATGGTCTCGACGCTGTTCTCGCGGGCACGCGCGATCACTTCTTCGCGATCGGCATCGAAGCGGTAGCCTTCGAGATGGGCATGGGAGTCTACGAACATAGTCGTCAGCAAAAACGCTGATAGCGGGTGGTCGTGGCTGATGGCAAGGCCCTCGATCGTCGGTCTATGCAAGACGCGTAGGGAACCTGCAGCTCCTCGGCTGTTGACTGTGAACGAAAGCAGCGCTGATCTCTGCTCAAGAGCCCGGGCTACCAGCCAGCGACCATCAGCTTTGAACCGCCCTACTTCAGTCTTGCCCCCACTGGCACGTCTTCCAGAAAACTCGCCAGCACCGGCTGGCCACCTTCGGGCGATGCGGCGACGATCATGCCGTTCGACTCCAGGCCACGCAGTTTGCGAGGCGCGAGGTTCGCCACGATCACAACTTTCCGTCCGACCAGGGTTTCAGGCGCATACGCTTCGGCGATGCCCGCTACGATCTGGCGCACTTCGGTCCCGATGTCGACTTCCAGGCGCAGCAGCTTGTCGGCGTTCTTTACCTTCTCCGCGACTTTCACTACGCCCACCCGGAGCTCGACTTTTACGAAGTCGTCGATTGAAATTTTCCCGTCGGCTGTCGTTGCCGGCGCTTTTGGCGCGGCCGCTTTTGGCTCCGCGGTTTCCGTGAATCCCGGGGCTGGAGCGGTTGTCTCAGGCGGGCACTCGGGCGCGGGCGTTGTGGCCGGGCGTCCTTGCTCTTCCATCGTCTGCATCCTTTCCACGGCGCTCTTGTCGGCGCGGGGGAACACCGGCTGCACGTCGCCGATTTTCGTTCCCAGTTGGAGTTGTCCCCACTTCAAAGTCGTCAAATCGAATTTGCGGATGTCGCCCAGGCCGAGCTGTGTCCAGATGCGGGCTGTCGAGTCCGGAATAACCGGATGCGCCAGCGCGGTCACGATGCGCAGAGCCTCAGCCGAGGTGTAGAGCACCGTTGCCAGCCGCGCGCGACTGTCTTCGTCCTGCTTCTCGCCGAGAGCCCAGGGCTCGTTCTCCACAATGTATTTGTCGATTGATGCCACCAGTCCCCAGGCAACCTCGAGCGCCTTCGAAAACTGGAACTGGTCGAACAGCACGTTGTAGTCGGCAATGATGTCGCGCGCAATTTCGGCGATGGCGTCGTCCGCCGGCCGGCGCGCCGCGGTGAGGGACGGGTACGGCACTTCACCCCTAAAGTAGCGGTTGATCATCGTGAGGGTGCGGCTGGCGAGATTACCGAGTCCATTGGCCAGGTCGGAGTTGTAGCGTTGCACCAGCGCGTCGAACGAAAACGAACCATCGGCACCGAACACTACTTCGCGCAGCAGGAAGTACCGCAGCGCATCACCGCCGAGTACATCGAGAATGGTCTCGGTCCGCACGATGTTTCCGCGCGACTTCGACATTTTGTTTTCTTCAAATAGCAGCCAGCCGTGCGCCATGATGCCTTTGGGCAGGGGCAATCCGGCCGCCATCAGAAACGCCGGCCAGTACACGCAATGGAAGCGCACGATTTCCTTGCCAATCATCTGCACGTCAGCCGGCCAATATTTTTCGTACTTGGTGCTGTCGGCGGAGCCGTAGCCGAGCGCCGTGATGTAGTTCGCCAGCGCATCGAGCCATACATAAATCACGTGCCTGGGATCGCCCGGCACCGGGATACCCCACGAGAACGTGCTGCGGCTGATGGAAAGATCCTTGAGCCCGCCCTTCACGAACGAAATGACTTCGTTGCGCCGCGTCTCCGGACGGATCCACTCCGGCTGATCGGCATAGAGCTTCAGGAGTTTGTCGGCGAAGGCCGAGAGCTTGAAGAAGTAATTTTCTTCCTGCACGGTCTCGGTGATGCGTCCGCACTCCGGACAAGGCGCACCCGGCGGGACATCGACGTACATTTCATCCGAAACGCAATACTGACCGGTGTAGCTGCCCTTGTAGATGTAGCCTCGGTCGCTGAGCTGCTGGAACAGGACCTGCACGCTTGTTTTGTGCCGCTCATCGGTGGTGCGGATGAAGTCGTCGTTGGTGAGGCCCATGCGCTTCCACAGCGCGCGGAATTCACCCGAGACTTCGTCGGCGAATTGTTGCGGAGTCTTGCCGGCGGCGGCCGCGGCGCGCTCAATCTTCTGCCCATGCTCGTCAGTGCCGGTCAGGAAATACGTGTCGTCGCCCAGCATGCGGTGGCGGCGCGCGATGGTGTCGCAGGCGATGGTCGTGTAGGCATGCCCGATGTGGGGCCGCGCGTTGACGTAATAGATTGGGGTCGTGATGTAGAACTTTTTCGTCATTCTGCTTTCGTGATCCAGGGACTCAACCACAGAGGACACAGGGGAGCACAGCGTTGCAATTCCTCAGTGTACCTCTGGGGTTAAGGTTTTTCCGACTTGCGCAGGTAAGCGGTCGTCGCTTCCTGCATGACCGTCTTGAGTGGAAGATGCCGTTCCGACGCGATCCGACGGCAGTCTTCATACTCGGGCGCATAGTTCGTGATCGTGCCGTTCAGGCTGGCAACCTTCATGCGGACGTCGCCCCAGGGTGTGGGGACCGAAACCCAGCGCCGGGCGAGCGTCTGCCGCTGCTCTTCGCGGCGCCGTACTCCGAGCGTGGTCGTCTCTGCAAAAATAATCTGCGTGAGCTTTGCCGCGTCCTCCGGCTTGCATAAGACAGTCAGCAATGTGCCCGGACGGTTCTTCTTCATCTGCACTGGCATGCCGAATACGTCGAGTGCCCCCTCAGAGAGCAGGCGATCCATCACGTAGCCGAACACCTGCGGATTCAGGTCGTCGAGGTTGGCTTCTACCACGGAGACGGTGTCCTGCGCCGTCTTCGCGGTAAGGGAAGCCGCAGATTCTCCGACCACCAGCCGCACGACATTTGGATTTCCCGGAAAGTCGCGCGTACCCGCGCCGTAGCCGCTCTTTTCAATTTTCATCTCCGGGAAGGCGCCGAAGCGCGTGGCGAGCGTCTTCACAATTGCCGCCCCGGTGGGCGTGAGCAACTCCACCTGCATGCCTGAGGAGTACACCGGCGCGCCGGCCAGCAGTTCGACGGTCGCCGGAGCCGGAACCGGAAAGACGCCATGGGCGCACTTCACCGTGCCGCCACCTACGTTCAAGGGTGAGCAGACAAATTCGCCGACGCCCAAAGCCTCAGCGCCGACCGCCGCGCCCACAATGTCAACCATAGCATCGACGGCGCCGACTTCGTGGAAGTGCACCGACCCGATGTCCATGTTGTGAATCTTGGATTCGGCTGCGCCGAGAGCTTCGAAAATCCGGATGGCCGTCTGCTTTGCGTGCTCGCTGAGCTGGGCCTTCCCGATGATCGCCTTGATCTCTTTGAGGCTGCGCCCATGCACATGTGGCGCGGACGCCCCCGCCCGCGAAGACGGCTGCGAGTGAGTATCGGAATGAGCGTGAGCCTCTACATGCGTGTGAGCATGATGTTCATCGTGCTCATGATGTTCGTGGGCATGCGAATGTTCGTGGCCGCTAGCCGCAACCATCTCGGACGGGATCTCCTTCTGGCCGTTCACCAGCACATCAACTTTAGTCGCCGTGATCCCGCTGCGATTGACCTTCGTAATTTCCAGGCGAGCCCCGACATCAAGGGCAGCTACGGCATTCTCTAGCACCTCCGGCGACACGCCCGCATCGATCAAGGCGCCCAGAAACATATCGCCGCTCATGCCGGAAAAACAATCGATGTAGGCAATGCGCATGGGAATGAACCGGTCTTTGGTCGTTAGTCGTTGGTCGTTGGCCAGTCCCATGCTGCCTGCAGCGTGACGAAGCGCTGCTGTTTTTCGAGAGGGAAGAGAGACGCGACCTTTCAGCAGAGCCGCGGCCCCCTG
>Ga0073909_10000093_pt1 | contig 33200 bp, 32 predicted proteins | sample Coa_R1_6_FD_66439 | JGI IMG/M metagenome (GOLD analysis project Ga0073909, IMG submission 66439) | Surface soil microbial communities from Centralia Pennsylvania, which are recovering from an underground coalmine fire. - Coalmine... | ecosystem: Environmental > Terrestrial > Soil > Unclassified... | reverse complement strand
GACGAGCTCAACAACCGACCCCGCAAACGCCACGCCTGGGCCACCCCCGCCCAACGCCTCGATACCCTCCTGGCACAAGCAGAACCACCAGGTGTTGCACTAGCACCCTGAATCCGCCGTTCCCCGAGGACCCGATAATTTTGTGAGTGGGGCGGGGGAGGCAGCCGAGGGGCGGGGCCGGCGGGGCCGGCGGGGCCGGCGGGGAGCGGCGGGCGCCGACGATTGGGTCGTATGCCGGGTGCGCGGCTATCCTTGCGAGGTTGCCCTCGGGCCCTGTGGACAACTCATCGGGCCTGTCGGCCGCATTGCATACCCTCCTGTCACGGAGAGACCGTGACCGTTCAGACCGAAGGAGGCGGGTTAACGCATGCGTCAGTACGAACTCATGGTCATCCTCGACCCCGAGCTCGACGACCGGACTGTCCAGCCCACGCTGGAGAAGTTCCTCACCGTCGTCACCAAGGACGGCGGCACCGTCGACACCCTCGATGTGTGGGGCCGCCGTCGTCTCGCCTACGAGATCAAGAAGAAGCCCGAGGGCATCTATGCCGTCGCGAACTTCACGGCCGAGCCGGCCACGGCCAAGGAGCTGGACCGTCAGCTCGGCCTCAACGAGTCGGTCCTCCGGACCAAGCTCCTGCGCCCCGGCGCCTGAGCAACGACACGGATCAAAGGGGATTCACCTCATGGCAGGCGAAACCGTCATCACCCTCATCGGCAACCTCACCGGTGACCCGGAGCTGCGCTTCACTCCCAGCGGTGCGGCCGTCGCGAACTTCACCGTTGCGTCGACCCCCCGCACCTTCGACCGCCAGACCAACGAGTGGAAGGACGGGGAGACCCTGTTCATGCGCTGCTCGATCTGGCGCGAGGCGGCCGAGAACGTCGCGGAGTCCCTCAACCGGGGCACCCGCGTCGTCGTGACCGGCCGGCTGGTGTCGCGTTCGTTCGACACCAAGGAGGGCGAGAAGCGCACCGTCGTCGAGCTGCAGGTCGACGAGATCGGCCCGTCGCTCCGCTACGCCACCGCCAAGGTCAACAAGACCCAGCGCGGCACCGGCGGCGGCGGCTTCGGCAACCAGGGCGGCGGCTTCGGCGGCCAGCAGGCCGAGGACCCGTGGGCCACCGGTGGCTCCGCCCCGCAGGGCGGCGCTCCGAGCGGTCAGGGCGGTCAGGGCTCTCCGGGGTCCCAGGGCGGCGGCAGCTGGGGTGGCTCACAGGGCCAGCCGCAGCAGCCTTCGCAGCCCTCCCAGGGTGGCGGCGGCGGGTGGGGCGGCAGCGCGCCGGCCTACGACGAGCCCCCGTTCTGATCCGACCCACATCCCGTATGCCGCGGCATACGGAACTAAGGACGTCCTGCTCGTCCAACCTCATGCAAGACCCATCCCGAGGTGCACCCTCGGGCTCATCCGATAGAAGGAGAGCACCACGATGGCCAAGCCCGTTGTGCGCAAGCCCAAGAAGAAGGCCAACCCGCTGAAGGCGGCGAAGGTCGAGAACATCGACTACAAGGACACCGCGCTGCTGCGCAAGTTCATCTCCGACCGGGGCAAGATCCGCGCCCGTCGGGTGACCGGTGTGTCCGTCCAGGAGCAGCGGCTCATCGCCACGGCCGTCAAGAACGCCCGTGAGATGGCGCTGCTGCCCTACTCGAGCTCTGCTCGCTGACCCGGAAGGACTTCACAGATGAAGGTCATCCTCACCCACGAGGTCACCGGGCTCGGTGCCGCCGGCGACGTCACCGACGTCAAGGACGGCTACGCCCGCAACTTCCTGTTCCGTCGCGGCCTGGCCGTCGCGTGGACCAAGGGCGCCCAGTCCCAGGTCGACGCGATCGCCAAGGGCCGTGAGACCCGCGCCGTGAAGACCCTCGAGGAGGCCCAGTCGATCAAGGGCAACCTGGAGCACGGCAGCGTCAAGGTCGTCGCCCACGCCGGCACCGGCGGTCGCCTCTTCGGCGCCGTCTCGACCGCCGACGTCGCCGCTGCCGTCAAGGCGGCCGGCGGCCCGGAGCTCGACAAGCGCAAGATCGAGATCAGCACGCCGATCAAGTCGACCGGTAGCCACTCGGCCACCGTGCGGCTGCACGGCGACATCGTGGCCACCCTGGCCCTCGACGTCGTCGCCGGCTGAGGTCCTCGCCCACAGTCGACGCACGAAGGCGCCGTCCCCGTATGCCGGGGGCGGCGCCTTCGTCGTGTCCGGAACCGGCACCCGGGCTCGCGAGTGGGGCTAGTCCGACCGAATCTGGCCGAGATCGTCGGCGTACGCCGACTCCAAATGATCTATTGACAGAACATTTGGGTGCGCATAGGTTCGAGTGTCTGCGTGCACGACGCCGCTGCCCTCCTAGCCCCGCGAAGGACTGCCCATGGCTGCCTCCAAGGCCACGAACCCAGACCCCCGGTATCGCCGACTCACCGTCGGCGTCTGCCCTGACCAGTGGGGCGTGTGGTTCCCGGAGGACCCGAAGCAGATCCCATGGCAGACCGCGCTGGACCAGATGGCGACCGCGGGCTTCTCGGTCATGGAGACCGGGCCCTTCGGCTACTTCCCCACGGACCCCGTGCGGCTCCGCGAGGAGATGGATGCCCGCGGGTTCCGGGTGGTGGCCGGCACGGGCTGGGGAATCCTGCACAAGGCGGAGGCCTGGCCGGACACCGAGGCGTTCTTCCGGGCGGTTGCCCAGACCCACGCCGAGGTGGGAGCCGAGTACATCGTGCACCTGCCCCCGATGTTCCGTGACGAGAAGTCCGGCGACTACATCGACGACAAGGTGCTCTCCACAGAGGCGTGGAACCTGTACATCGCCAACGCCGACCGGCTTGGCCGGATCATGAAGCAGGACTACGGGCTCCAGATGGTCCTGCACCCGCATGGTGACAGCCACATCGAGACCCGGGAGGACATCGACCGCGTCTTCCAGGCAACCGACCCCGACTACGTCGGCTTCTGCCTCGACACCGGTCACATCGTCTACGGCGGCGGGGACCCGGTCGAGCTGTGCAAGGCCTACCCCGAGCGGATCTCCTACGTCCACATCAAGGCGATGGACCCGGTGCTCGTCAAGCAGGCCCATGACGAGGACTGGCCGTTCGTCCGGGCAGTGCATGCCGGCTGCTCGGTGACCCCGCCGGCCGGCGAGCCCGAGATGAGTCGTGTCATCGAGGCGCTGGCCGACCTCGACAAGGACCTGTTCGTCGTCTGCGAGCAGGACATGTACGGCTGCGACCCGGCCTACCCCCTGCCGACGGGGATCAAGACAAGGGAGTACCTCGCCTCGCTCGGTCTGGGCACCCTCTGACCGGTGTCAAGGCAGGCCCCGGTCCGCGTCCGGACTGCCTGTAAGTAATTAAGAATGTCAATACAAAGTATTGACACGCGCGACCCAGACCGCGATGGTTGGAATCGACGGCAGTCGTCCTCGGGTCGAGGGCGGCCACCGGCGGCCTGATTACCGACCGCACCACCACCAGGCGGACGCTCCACCCACGGACACCGGCTCCCCAGCGGTGACATTCGAAAGGGAAGAAAATGATTCGCACGTCACGCACCATCGCCGTTGCGTCGGTCGCGCTCGCGTCCTTCGCGCTCGCGGCCTGTTCCTCCACGGGAGGACGACAGGTGACCCAAGAAGGCGCCAAGGGAGCCGTCAAGGCGACCACGATGAACGTCACCATGATCACCCACCAGGCGCCGGGAGACACCTTCTGGGACATCATCCGAAAGGGTGCCGAGGCGGCTGCCGCAAACGATGGTGTCAAGCTGCAGTACACCAACGACCCCGATGCCACCAAGCAGGCTCAGCTCGTCCAGGCCGCGATCGACAGCAAGGTCGACGGCATCGCCGTGACCGACCCCAACACGGGCGCACTCGGCGCGGTCATCAAGAAGGCCGTCGCGGCCGGCATCCCGGTCACCATGTTCAACGCCGGCGGCTCGGACGCGATCGGCCTGGGTGCGATCGGCTACTTCGGCCAGGGCGAGAAGGACGCGGGCCTGGCGGTCGGCAAGCGCGCCGTCAGCGACGGAGCCAAGGACATCCTGTGCGTGATCCAGGAGCAGGGCCAGCAGCAGCTCGAGGACCGCTGTGACGGTGTCACCCAAGGGGCCGCCGGTGCCAAGGTCGAGCGGGTCTATGTCAACGGTCGCGATGACTCGGCGGTCACCACCAACATCCAGGCCACCCTGACGGCCAACAAGTCGGTCGACTTCGTCGTCACTCTCGGGGCCCAGTTCGCCCTCGACGCAGTCAAGGCAGTCGCGAACGCCAGCAGCTCGGCCAAGATCGGCACTTTCGACACGAGTAAGGAGCTCGTCGCAGCCGTCAAGGACGGCAAGGTGGCCTGGGCGATCGACCAGCAGCCTTACCTGCAGGGCTACCTCGCGGTCGACGCCCTGTGGTTGTACAAGTACAACGGCAACACCATCGGCGGCGGCCAGAACGTCGCAACCGGCCCGGCCTTCATCGACTCCGCGAACGTGGCAGCCGTCTCGGCCTTCGCGGCCAAGGGAACACGGTGACCCGCAGATGACCACCGCATCCGCAACACCCGGTGATGACCGGGTCAAGACCAAGTCCACCTCGGCGACCTTCCTCGGTATGCCGGCCGTCGGGGCGGTGATCGGTGGCCTCGCCGTTGCCGTGCTGTTCCTCTCGGTCGCGCCAGCGTTCCGCAGCGTCGGAAACATCGGGACGATCCTCTACGGGTCCTCGACCATCGGCATCATGGCCATCTTCGTCGCCCTTCTGATGATCGGCGGTGAGTTCGACCTGTCGACCGGTGTCGCAGTCACCTCCTCGGGGCTGTGCGCCGCCCATATGGCGTGGTACTTCAACCTCAACGTCTGGACCGGGGTGCTGATCGCGCTGATCTTCTCCCTGGCGGTCGGCGCATTCAACGGCTGGTTGCTGCACAGGACCGGACTACCCAGCTTCCTGGTCACACTCGGGACCTTCTTCGTCCTGCAGGGGGCCAACCTTGCCGTGACCCGGATCGTCACCGGCGGGGTGTCCTCCAACGACATCACCGACATGCAGGGCTGGAAGAGCGCCCAGGCGGTGTTTGCCTCGAGCTTCAAGATCGGCTCGGTCACGATCATCATCCCGATCGTCTACTGGATCTTCCTGACCCTGCTGCTGTCCTTCGTGCTCCTGCGGACGAAGTACGGCAACTGGATCCTGGCGACCGGCGGAGACGACAAGGCGGCGCGTGCCGTCGGTGTGCCCGTCATGATGACCAAGACGGCCTTGTTCATGGGCACCGGCTTCGGCGCGTGGCTGCTCGGCATGCACAACCTGTTCGAGTACAACAACGTGCAGTCCGGTCAGGGCGTGGGTCAGGAGTTCATCTACATCATCGCCGCCGTCATCGGTGGGTGTCTGCTCACCGGCGGCTACGGCTCGGTGGTGGGAGCCTCTGTCGGTGCCCTCATCTACGGCATGACCCTGCTCGGCATCTCCTACGCCAAGTGGGACGTCGACTGGCTCAAGACCTTCCTCGGCGTCATGCTGATCGGCGCCACCCTCGTCAACCAGTACGTCAAGCGGAAGGCAGATTCCCGATGAGCCCGGTCACCGTCCACGACAACGTCGCTGCTGCGGACCGCGCCGCCGACGCTCCCATCCTCGAGCTCGACGACGTCGGCAAGAGCTACGGCAACGTACATGCCCTTCGGGGTGTCAACATCTCGGCCCGTCAGGGCGAGGTCACCTGCGTCCTCGGGGACAACGGTGCCGGCAAGTCGACGCTCATCAAGATCATCGCCGGTCTGCACGACTACACAGATGGCACGATGAAGATCGACGGAGAGGTGCGCCATTTCGGTTCACCCCGTGTGGCTCAGGCGGCGGGCATCGCCACGGTCTACCAGGACCTGGCCCTCGCACCGCTCATGTCGGTGTGGCGCAACTTCTTCCTCGGCAACGAGATCCGCTCGGGCATCAGGCTCGATATCCCGGAGATGAAGCGGATCGCCGGCGAGGAGCTCACCAAGATGGGGATCGTCATCCCCGACATGGAGCGCCCGGTCGGTGGTCTCTCCGGAGGCCAGCGGCAGTGTATCGCGATCGCCCGGGCGATCTACTTCGGTGCGAAGGTGATCATTCTCGACGAGCCCACGGCGGCCCTGGGTGTGAAGCAGTCCGGCGTGGTGCTGAAGTACATCATCGCTGCGCGCGATGCCGGCCTCGGCGTCATCTTCATCACCCACAACCCGCACCACGCGTTCCTCGTCGGCAACCACTTCGTCATCCTCAAGCTGGGTCGGGTCGTCCTCGACGCCCACCGCGACGAGCTGACCCTGGAGCAGCTGACCGGGGAGATGGCAGGTGGCCAGGAGCTCGCCGAGCTCAGCCACGAGCTGCGCGGGGCGGACCCCGAGAAGGTCGTCGCTCCACACGACGTCGAGCACGGGTCGATCACCCCTGAGCTGGACAGCTGAGGGACAGACCAACCCCGTTGGTCCGGGACCTGCGCCCCACCCCCGTGGGCGCGCAGGCCCCGGACCCCGGTGCACCACCCCCGACACCCCACCAGGCACGAGAGATCTTCACGACAGGAGCAGAGCTGACGTGGCACGTATCGGCATGATCGGCCCCGGCGCCATGGGCCAGGCCCACATCGAACGCATCCACACCGTCATCGCCGGTGGGCGCGTGGTCGCCGTCTCCGATGTCGACCAGGCGCACGCCCAGGCCGTCGCGGACCGGATCGGTGGCACGGCATACGCATCCTCCAAGGAGCTCATCGAGAGCCTGGAGGTGGACGCCGTGATGATCTGCAGCCACGGCCCGGCTCATGAGACCGATCTCCTGGCCTGCATCGCCACCGGCAAACCGGTGCTCTGTGAGAAGCCGCTCACGCCGACGGCCGATGCCGCGCTGCGGGTCATGGAGGCGGAGATCGCCGGCGGCCGCCGGCTGGTCTCCGTCGGCTTCATGCGGCGCTTCGACCGGTCCTACCGTCAGCTGAAGACGACCCTGGACTCAGGCGCCCTCGGCGCTCCGCTCATGGTCAACTGCGCCCACCGCAACCCCAGCGTGCCCGACCACTACACGTGGGACATGGCCATCAACGACACCGCCATCCACGAGGTCGACATCATGCGCTGGCTGCTCGACGAGGAGTTCGTCTCCGCCCGCGTCGACCAGCCCAGGCGGACCAGCCTGGCTCCGGCCCGGCTCCAGGACCCGCTCGTGCTCGTCCTCACCACGGCATCCGGCGTCCGCGTCAGTGACGAGATCTTCGTCAACTGCCAGTACGGCTACGACATTCGCTGCGAGGCTGTCGCCGAGCGCGGGACCCTCTCCCTCGCCGACCAGAACGCCATCGACCTGCGCACCTCCGCGGGCGCGAGCAACCCCATCACGATGAACCACAACGAGCGCTTCTTCCAGGCGTTCGTCACCGAGGTCCAGGAGTGGGTCAGCGCCGTCGACCGGGGCGAGCACACGGGCTCGACGGCCTGGGACGGGTATGCGGCGGCGAGCGTCTGCGACGCCGGCGTCCAGGCCCTCACCGACTCGGGCACGGTCCCCGTCCAGATGATCGAGCGACCGGCCTTCTACGCCTGATCCACCCCGCCCCACCCGAGAGGACGCCACACCATGACAGTCGCTGTTGCCCACAATGCGTCGAAGCTGAGTCAGGACGTGCTGGCCGAGGCGGTCCGGGAGGCCGCCATGCGCGGCACGTCCCTCGTCCTCATCCACGCCGTCGACGCCATCGACGGCGACCTCGAGGCCGCGCTCAAGGTCAGGCTCGACGAAGACCTGGCCACGGTCGTCGCCGAGCGCGGGCTTGCTGCCGTCGAGTGGACGCTCCTGCCCGCGCCCGGGAGCGATGTCGCAGACGCGGTGCTCGCCGCGGCCGAGAAGGCCGACGCCGAGCTGTTGGTCATCGGTGCCCGGAAGCGGTCGCCGGTCGGCAAGGCGCTCCTCGGTAGCGTCGCGCAGACGCTGATCCTCGAGGCCAGCCTGCCCGTGCTTGTCGTCAAGAAGGTCTGACTGGCGGATCGCCGCCTTCCACCCTTCGCACTGCTGGCTCGCCCGAGCCGACGGGGCCGGGCGACCGCGCCCCGCCCCGCCGCCCCCGCGTTTCCCGGCCCGCCGCCCCCGCGTTTCCCGGCCCTCCGGCTCCACGACTCCCCGGCTCAGCCGTGGCCGGCGACGTCCCCCCGCCAACTTGTCTGCTGTGCTGCCCCGCAGGACGGGGCAGCAGCACACAAGGTAAACCGTGGGGCCACTAACTCCGTCGAGCCCGGCCGTCGTGGGCGGGTGGCTCGGTTCGTCACCATGCGCCGGATATCCCAGCAGGGCGTCGAGCGGGTCGTGCTCCTTGCCTGGGCGCTGTCGGCCGTGGCGCTGCTCGTCCGGTGACTCGCGGCCGCACCGCCGCACCGCCATGCTGCCGCGGGCTCCCCGTCTCCGCGTGTTCTCGTCTCTACTTTGTCGGCAGCTTCTTCCCGCCCCGGTGCACCGTCAGAGGTAGGGGTGCTGAGCGGCCTTCTCGGCGACGTACTCTTCGCGGGCGCGCTGGGTGCTCTCCAGTGCCGAGACCTCCGACACCGGGACGTCCCACCAGGCCGAGCCGGGTGGGTTCGGCCCGAGCAGGTCGGTCTCGATGTAGAGGACCGTCGTGTGGTCGCTCGCCACCGCCTTGGCCCAGTTGTTCCGGAACTCGGCGATCCCGTTGCAGCGCAGCACGTCGGCTCCCCAGCTGGCGGCGTTGGCCGCAAGGTCGAACGGCACGTTCGCGCCGTCCAGCCGGCCCGTCGAGGTGTTGCGCATCCGGTACTTGGTGCCGAACCGCTGCGACCCACGGGACTCCGACAGCGCCCCGATCGAGGCGAAGCCGTGGTTCTGGAGGAGCACGATGATGACCTTGACGCCTTCGGACACGATGGTCGCGATCTCCATCGGGAGCATCTGGTAGGTGCCGTCGCCGACGATGGCCACCACCTCGTGGTCGTCGCCGAGCGCCATCTTGACGCCGAGCGCCGCAGGGATCTCGTAGCCCATGCAGGAGAAGGCGTACTCCACGTGGTACTGGACCGGCGTCGAGGCACGCCACAGGCACTGCAGGTCGCCGGGCATCGAACCCGCTGCGTTGATGACGACGTCCTCGGGCCGCATCAGCTCGTTGAGCGCGCCGAAGACCTCCGTCTGGGCCGGGAGCGGTTGGTGGTCCCGGTGGTAGCAGGCGTCGACCTCCCGCTGCCAGTCCGCGGTGAGGTCGGCAGCGCGCTGACGGTATGCCGGGTCGGTGCCCCACCCGTCCAGGGCGGAGGTGAGAGCGGTGAGCGCCTCCCGGGCGTCGGCGACCAGCATCTCGGCGCCGTGCTTGGCGGCGTCGAAACCGAGCACGTTGACGTTGACGAACCGCACGTCGGGGTTGGCGAACACCGTGTGGCTCGCGGTCGTGAAGTCGCTGTAGCGGGTGCCGATACCGATGACGACGTCAGCCTCGCGGGCCAGCGCGTTCGCGGACGCGGCTCCGGTCGAGCCGACCGCTCCGACCGCTTGGGGATGGTCCCAGTTGATCGCGCCCTTGCCGGCATGGGTGTCCGACACCGGTATGCCGGTCGCGCTGGCGAAGGCGCGCAGCTGCTCCGATGCCTCGGAGTAGACGACACCACCTCCGGCGACCACCAGGGGTGCCTTGGCCGACCGGATCACCTCCACCGCCCGGGCCAGCGCGGCCGGCTCGGGAACCGGCCGGCCGACGTGCCAGACGCGGCGCGCGAAGAACGCGGCGGGCCAGTCGTAGGCCTCGGCCTGGACGTCCTGCGGCAGGCACACCGTGACAGCGCCGGTGTCAGCCGGGTCGGTGAGCACCCGCATGGCGTTCATGAGCGACGGGACGAGCTGCTCGGGCCGGTTGACCCGGTCGAAGAACCGGGACACCGGCCGGAACACGTCGTTGACCGTGACGTCGAGGCTGCCCGGGTCCTCGAGCTGCTGGAGCACCGGGTCGGGCACGCGGGTGGCGAACTGGTCGGAGGGCAGGAGCAGGACGGGGATGCGGTTCGTCGTTGCCAGGGCCGCGCCGGTGACCATGTTGGCGGCTCCGGGGCCGATCGACGTGGTGACGGCCATGACCTGCAGACGGTTGCGGGCTCGGGCGAAGGCGGTGGCCGTGTGCACGGCTCCCTGCTCGTTCCGGGCCAGGTAGTACGGAAGGTCACCGAGGGGGTCCGGCCCGTCGGCGCCCTCCTCGGACTGCACCTGGGCCTGGAGCAGCGCCTGCCCCACACCGGCGACGTTGCCGTGTCCGAAGATGCCGAACATCCCGGTGACGAGCCGTTGCTCGACACCGTCCCGTTCGGAGACCTGGCTGGCGAGGAACTTGACAAGGGCCTGTGCGACGGTCAGCCGGACGGTGGCGGGCATGAAGAGGTCCTCCGGGGGTCGGGAGCGGTCAGGAAGCGATCAGGGGGCGGGGACGACGACGTCCCGGACGATCTGGTCGAGCTCCTCGTCGGCGGCGAGGAACTGGCGCAGCGTCTTGCGAGTCGGGCCGAAGCCGTCGAACTCGGCCGGCGTCATCCCGTCCGGGTCGTAGGCCCGCCTGAAGTCGGGGAAGGAGGCGGAGAGGGACTCGACGATCACCGGGTCGACCGGGACGTCCATCCGCGGCCGCGCGTCCTGGCCGCTGGCCTGGATCTTCTCCTGCCAGCCGAACGGCGGGGAGATGACGACGTCGCCGCCGAGGAACTCCGACCACTGCCTGGTGTTGCGGAAGGCCGCCGACAGCAGCCGGGACCGGTAGCCGCGCTCGCGGAAGATCGCGTAGGCACGCTTGAAGGCGGCGATCCCGGCCCACTCGAGGTACTCCGGGTCGATCTCGACGCCGTCGCGTGCCGCGACGTACTTGAGCCAGTCGTCGAGCCGGCCCACCATGATCGTGACCACGTGACCCATCGCCGAGACGTCGTGCCCGTCGGCCTCGCGACGCTGCATGCCGCGCTCGATGGCCTCGGCGGCAGCAACTGCTTGCGGCACGGAGAAGGACACCGTGACGTTGATCGACACGCCCCGGGCGACGGCCTCCTCGATGGCGACGATGCCCTGCTCGGTGGCCGGGATCTTGACGATGATGTTGGGTGCGAGACCGGAGAAGTATGCCGCCTGGGCGGCGAGCGCTTCGGGGTCGCGGGCCAGGCGCGGGTCGGTCTGCATGGACAGCCGGCCGTTGTGACCGGCATACCGCTCGAAGGTGGGCAGGAGCAGGTCTGCGGCCTCCAGCGAGATCTCCTGGACCACCTGCCAGCCGATCTCGGACTCCCCGGCGTGCGGGCGCTCGGCAGCGATCTCGGCGATCCGGGCGGCCCACCGGGCATGGTCGTTCTTGACGCAGGTGACGGCGATGACCGGGTTGCAGGTGGCGCCGACGGCACCCCACGCGATCGACTGGGTGAGCTCGCGCGGGTCGGCGGAGTCGTTCCACAGGACGGTCGGCCCCGTCATCAGCTCCAGCGGCGTCACGCCGGCCTTCGTGCTCGTGCCCGCTCCTGTCGTGTCTGCCGCCGTCATGGCTTGTCCCCGTTCCTGGTCACGTAGTCCTTCATGGTGTCGAGCTGGTAGCGAGCCATGTCGCCTGAGCGCTCGTCCTCGGCGAACACCGAGTTGCACATGACCGTGTTGTCGCGGTCGTAGAAGCCGATCTCCGCCAGGCCGCCGAAGAAGTCGTCCCAGTCGACGTCGCCGTCGCCGATCTGGAGGTGCTGGTGCACGCGAGTCGCGTTGCCCGGTGGGTTGGTGATGTAGCGCAAGCCGTGGCTGGCGTGGTGGTCCATCGTGTCGGCGACGTGGACGAGCCGGATGAGGTCCTTGCCGGCGCGGATGACCTCGCGCATCGGGTGGCCCATGTGGAAGCTGTGACAGGCGACGAAGACCATGCCCACGTTCTTGCTGTTGAGCCCGCGGATGACCCGGATCGCCTCCAGGCCGTCCTCGACGAAGTCGTCGGGGTGGGGGTCGATGAGCAGGTCGATGCCCTCGCGCTCGATGATCGGCAGCAGCTCCTCCATTGACCGGTAGAAGGCGGCCTCGGACTCCTCGGCCCGCTCCGGCCGCCCCGAGAACTCGGTCCCGATGACCGAGCAGCCCAGGTCGACGGTGATCTCGATGATCCGCTTCCAGTTCCGGACGGCAGCGTCCCTGGCCCACTCCTCGGGACTGGACCACCGTTGTACGGGAAGGACTGAGGCGATGCCCACCCCAGCGTCGGCGCAGGCACTCTTGAGGTCCTTGAGCAGCTGGTCATCGGCCCGGGGATGCCGGAAGAAGGGGATGAGGTCCGGGTGCGGCGTGAGCTGGATCCACTCGTACCCGAGGTCGGCCACGACGCGCGGGAAGTCCAGCAACGCGTGGTCGTGGTGGAACGGGGTCGGGTCTTGCGCGATCTTCACTGCCGCCTCCTGCCGGGCATTCCGGGCACCGATCGTGAATAATGTAAGAACATTATCACCTCAGCCCACGCGCTGCCAGAGCCCGAGCTTGGGGTCAGCGGTCGTGGACGGTCACGTCGAAGGCGTACTGGTCGTAGCGGTAGCAGTGGTCGCCGTACTCGACGGCCACGCCGGCGGCGTCGTAGGCACGGCGCTGCATCGTGAGCAGGGGGTCCCCGGGAGCCAGTCCGAGCAGCTTGCGCTCCCGCGCCAGCGGACGGCGCGCGCCGATGACCTGGTGGGCGATGACCGGCCGGGCCCCCCGGGCCTTGAGCAGTGCGTAGAGACCGGTCGTCTCGAGCTCCTCGGCCGAGATGTCGGCGAACTGCGGCGGCAGCCAGTTGTCGAGTAGTGCCATGGGGGTGGTGCCGGCGAGCCGCAGCCGCTGGACGTGCAGCAGTGCGGTGTTGGGCGGCAGGCCGAGCGCGTCGGCTGCGACCGGGTCCGTGACGTCGCGGTCGAAGGAGATCACCGATGTCGTCGGCTTCTGCCCTCGGCGTTGCATGTCGTCGAACAGGCTGGTGAGCTCGTCACGACGGTGGATCACCTGGCTGGCCACCGTTGTCCCGATCCCCCGACGTCGGACGAGGAGCCCGCGCGAGACGAGCTCGGCGATGGCTCGGCGCACGGTGGGTCGGGACAGGTCCAGGCGCTCGGCAAGGGCCAGCTCGTTCTCGAACTGGTCCCCCGGTTTGAGCCTCCCGTCCTCGACCGCAGCGGTCAGCTGCTCGGCCAGCTGGTGGTAGAGCGGAACCGGACTGGCGCGGTCGATGACGACGGGGATCGCGGGCACCACGCCAGTGTAGGTGTGGGGGTGGTCGACAGTGCTGACCTGCAAATGTTCTAACAAATGTTGACAGCGGGCGCCTCGCTGGTGAAGCCTTGGGCCATGCAGCCCGAGCCCGACATCCTTGCCATGGGCCGCGTCGGCGTCGACCTGTATCCGCAGCAGAGCAACGTGGGGCTGGAGGACGTCGACAGCTTCGGCAAGTACCTCGGTGGCAGCGCCGGCAACGTCGCGGTAGCCGCGGCCCGGTACGGCCACTCGGTCGGGCTGATCAGCCGCACCGGCGACGACCCCTTCGGGCGTTTCGTCAAGCGCGCGCTCCGCGACCTCGGCGTCGACACGGCATACGTCGGCACCGATCCCAGCCTGCCGACGCCGGTGACGTTCTGCGAGATCTTCCCGCCCGACAACTTCCCTCTCTACTTCTACCGCTTCCCGCAGGCGCCGGACACCCGGATCGGGCCCGGCGAGATCCCGCCGCTCGCGGTGCAGCGCGCCCGGCTGCTGTGGACCACGCTGACCGGTCTCTCGGTCGAGCCGAGCCGGACCGCGCACGCCCAGGCCTGGGCGCTGCGCGAACGCCGCGAGCACACGGTGATCGACCTGGACTACCGGCCGATGTTCTGGCGGTCCACCGAGGACGCCACCCGGGCGGCCGCCGAGGCCCTGGCCCAGAGCACCGTCGCCATCGGCAACCGTGAGGAGTGCGAGGTCGCCGTCGGCGAGACCGAACCCGAGCGCGCCGCCCGCGCACTGCTCGACCGTGGGGTGACCCTCGCCATCGTCAAGCAAGGGCCCAAGGGGGTGCTCGCGATGACCGCCGACGAGCGGGTCGAGAGCCCGCCGTTCGCGGTGTCGGTGGTCAACGGGCTCGGCGCGGGAGATGCCTTCGGAGGGGCCGTCTGCCACGGCCTCCTGCAGGGCTGGAGCCTGGAGCGGACCATCCGGTTCGCCAACGCAGCGGGCGCCATCGTCGCCGGGCGCCTGGAGTGCTCGACGGCGATGCCCGATGAGGACGAAGTGCAGTCGATGATCGAGAAGGGGTTCCTCCCATGAGTGAACGCATCGACACGGCGGCCATCACCCGTCGTCGGATCGTGAGCCCGGACGCGGTGCCCACCGCGTGGGCCGACCGGCGCCGTGGTCGCATCCCGGACGACGGCCGGCTCCTCCTCATCGCTGCGGACCACCCGGCTCGTGGAGCCCTCGCCGTCCGTGGCGACCGGACGGCGATGGCCTCGCGGACGGCCCTCCTCGACCGGGTCGCGACCGCGCTGTCCCGCCCGGGCGTCGACGGGATCCTCGGCACCGCGGACATCCTCGAGGACCTCCTGCTCGCCGGCCTGCTCGAGGACAAGCTCGTCATCGGCTCGATGAACCGCGGCGGCCTGCAGGGCGCGCACTTCGAGCTCGACGACCGGTTCACCGGCTACGACCCCGACACCATCGAGGCGAACGGGCTCGACGGCGGCAAGATGCTGACGAGGATCTGCTACGAGGACCCGGGCACCGCGCCCACCCTTGAGGCCAGCGGGCGGGCGGTCACCGAGCTCGCCCGCCGTGGGCTGATGGCCATGGTCGAGCCTTTTCTCACCGTCCGTGAGTCGCCGACCCGGGTGCAGAACCTGCTCGACCCGGACTCGGTCATCATGTCCGTACACATCGCCTCCGGGCTCGGGGCGTCCAGCGCGCACACCTGGCTCAAGCTGCCCGTCGTGCCCGAGATGGCCAGGGTGCTCGACGCGACGACCCTGCCGACCCTCATCCTCGGGGGGGACCCGACCGGCGACCCTAAGGAGACGTATGCCGAGTGGGGAGCCGCGCTGGAGTGCCCCTCCGCCGCCGGTCTCGTCGTCGGCCGGGCCCTGCTGTATCCCCCTGATGGGGACGTGGCGGCGGCCGTCGCCACCGCTGCCGACCTCGTCCACGGAGGTTCGGCATGAGCCTTTTCCTCCCGGCCGGCAGCACCGCGGCCGACGGCTTCGACTCCGTCGTCGATCCCGGCTCGGACGGCTGGTCGCACACCGGCCTGCGCACGCTCGCCCTCGCCGCGGGGGAGTCCCGGCGTGTCGAGACCGGCTCCTCCGAGTGGATCGTGCTGCCGCTCTCCGGCGGCGGGGCGACCGTGCAGGTCGACGGCGACGACACGGCATACGAGCTGGACGGCCGAGCGGACGTGTGGTCCGGGCCGACCGACCTGGTCTACGTCCCCCGCGACCTGGCCTTCACGGTGACGAGCCGGTCGGGCGGGACGCTGGCGCTCGCCTACGCGCCGGCGCGCACGTCCTTCCCGGTATGCCGGGTGCCGGCCTCGGACGTGCCCGTCGAGCTGCGGGGTGCGGGCACCTGCTCGCGTCAGGTGCACAACTTCGGCACCCCCGGGACCCTGGACGCGGACTCGATCATCGCCTGCGAGGTCTACACCCCTGCAGGGAACTGGTCCTCCTACCCGCCGCACAAGCACGACGAGGACCGCCCCGGGGTCGAGTCCGAGCTGGAGGAGATCTACTACTTCCAGGTGCGCGTCGAGCCGGGTTCCGGCGCCCCCGAGGATGCCGACCCGATCGGCTACCAGCGGGTCTACGGGACCGACGAGCGCCCGATCGACGTGCTGGCCGAGGTGCGCTCCGGGGACGTCGTGCTCGTCCCGCACGGCTGGCACGGGCCTGCGATGGCGCCTGCCGGCTACGACATGTACTACCTCAACGTGATGGCCGGACCCGGGGAGGAGCGGGCCTGGCTGATCTGCGACGACCCCGCCCACGGCTGGGTCCGCGGGACCTGGGTCGGCCAGCCGGTCGACCCTCGGCTGCCGCTGCACGCTCCGCGCGGCTGACCGGCCCGACCGACCCCACCACAACACCTCCCACGACCGCGAAGGACAATCGCCCCATGCGCATCGGACTCGCCGGCACCGGCCGGATCGGAGCCTTCCACGCCAGGACCCTGGCCGGTCTGGACTCCGTCGACAGCCTCGTCCTCTTCGACGTCGTGCCGGAGGCAGCCCGGGCGGCCGCCGACGCCGTCGGTGGAACGGTTGCCCCGAGCATCGAGGCACTGCTCGCCTCCGACCTCGACGGCTTCGTCATCACGACCGGCACCCACACGCACGCCGAGCTGATCCGGGCGGGGCTCGCGGCCGGCATACCGACCTTCTGTGAGAAGCCGGTGGCCGGCGACGTCGCCAGCTCGGTCGAGCTGGCGAACCTCGCCGCCGACACCGACGTCCCGGTCCACATCGGGTTCCAGCGCCGGTTCGATGCCGGCTACCGCCGGCTGCGCGACGCCGTCCAGGGTGGCGAGCTCGGCTGGATCCACTCGGTGCGGGCGGCCACCCACGACCAGAGCCCGCCGCCGGCGGCATACATCCCGACCTCGGGAGGGCTGTTCCGCGACTGCAGCGTGCACGACTTCGACATCCTGCGCTTCGTCACCGGTCGTGAGGTGGTGTCGGTCTACGGCGTCGGCGCCAACAAGGGGGAGAGGTTCTTCACCGAGGGCGGCGACGTCGACACAGCGGCCGCGGTGCTCACCCTGGACGACGGCACCCTGGCCATGGTCTCGGCAACTCGCTACAACGGTGCCGGGCACGACGTTCGGATGGAGGTGCACGGCAGCGCCGGCGCGATGTCGGTCGGCCTCGACGACTCGTATGCCTTCACCTCGGCCGAGGCGGGCGTGCAGTTCCCGCCCGGACCGCGACACTGGTCGTTCATGGAGCGTTTCCTGCCGGCATACCAGGTCGAGCTCGGGGCCTTCGTCGATGTCGCGGCGGGCCGGATCCCCAGCCCCTGTACGGTCGCCGATGGGCTGGCGGCGGCGCGGATCGCCGAGGCCTGCTCGATCTCACGGGAGCAAGACCGGCCGGTCGAGCTCTCCGAGATACCCGGACTGCCCTGACCGACGCCCGAGCCCGTCCGGCGGGTTACACACCAGCCCGGCATACGTTAGAATGTAAGAACAAACTCTCCGAAACTTCAGGAAGGCACCACCGATGAGCACACCCACCCGGATCACCCACCTCATCGGCAGCACGCCCTGGGACGGGACCGCCGAGCGGACCAGCCCCGTCTTCAACCCTGCGACCGGCGAGCAGACAGGCGTCCTCGACCTTGCCTCCGCGGCCACCGTGGACGAGGTCGTCCGTGGTGCGCACGCCGCCTGGCAGCAGTGGGGCTCGATCTCGCTGACCAAGCGGACCCAGGTGCTCTTCGCCTTCCGTGAGCTGCTCAACGCGCGCAAGGAGGAGATCGCCGCACTCATCACCGCCGAGCACGGCAAGGTGCTCTCCGACGCCCTCGGTGAGGTCACGCGCGGGCTCGAGGTCGTCGAGTTCGCCTGCGGCATACCGCACCTGCTCAAGGGCGGCTTCTCCGAGAACGTCTCGACCAAGGTCGACGTCTACTCCATCCGCCAGTCCCTCGGCGTCACGGCCATCATCAGCCCGTTCAACTTCCCGGCCATGGTGCCGATGTGGTTCGTGCCGATCGCGATCGCCTGCGGCAACGCCGTCGTCATCAAGCCCTCGGAGAAGGACCCGTCGGCGGTCAACGCCGTCGCCGCCCTGTGGGCCGAGGCCGGGCTGCCCGAGGGCGTCATGAACGTCGTGCACGGCGACAAGGAGGCCGTCGACGCGCTGCTCACCCACCCCCTCGTCAAGTCGGTGTCCTTCGTCGGCTCCACCCCGATCGCCCGCTACGTCTATGAGACCGGCACGGCCAACGGCAAGCGCGTCCAGGCCCTCGGCGGCGCGAAGAACCACATGCTCGTCCTGCCCGACGCCGACCTCGACCTGGCCGCGGACGCCGCCGTCAACGCCGGCTTCGGCTCGGCCGGCGAGCGCTGCATGGCGATCTCCGCCCTCGTCGCCGTCGAGCCGATCGCCGACGAGCTGGTCTCCAAGATCACCGACCGGATGGGCAAGCTGAAGACCGGTGACGGTACGCGCGACAGCGACATGGGTCCGCTCGTCACCAAGGTGCACCGCGACAAGGTCGCGTCCTACCTCGACGCCGGGACCGAGGCCGGGGCGACGCTCGTCGTCGACGGCCGGGTCGCCGAGTTCGATGCCGACGGTGAGGGCTTCTTCCTCGCCCCGACGCTCTTCGACAACGTGACACCGGAGATGTCGATCTACACCGACGAGATCTTCGGGCCGGTCCTGTCGGTGGTCCGGGCGAGCAGCTACGACGAGGGCCTCGCGCTCATCAACGCCAACCCGTACGGCAACGGCACGGCGATCTTCACCAACGACGGTGGGGCCGCGCGCCGCTTCCAGAACGAGGTCGAGGTCGGCATGGTCGGCATCAACGTGCCGATCCCGGTGCCGATGTCCTACTACTCGTTCGGCGGCTGGAAGAACAGCCTGTTCGGCGACACCCACGCCCACGGGATGGAGGGCGTCCACTTCTTCACCCGCGGCAAGGTCGTCACCTCGCGCTGGCTCGACCCGAGCCACGGCGGCCTCAACCTCGGCTTCCCGCAGAACGACTGACCTGCTCCGCCCCCGGCCCCGCCCCGCCCCGCCCCGCCGATAAGTTATCGGGTCCTCGGACTATTGCGCTCCTCACCCGAGAAAGCTTCTCGGGTGAGCCGAGAAGTACCCCGAGAACCCGATAACTTATTCGGCGGGGGGCGGGGCGGTCCGCGAGCGGTGACCACCCGGCATACGGCCGCCCCTATCGAGTGAGGACTCCCGCCATGAGTGCTGACCTGGGCCGGTGCGGCCCGTTCACCCTGGCCGTCTCGAGCGAGATGGTGTTCCTCGACCTGCCCCCCGTCGAGCGGATCCGGCGGATCACCGCGCTCGGCTTCCAGTCCGAGATCTGGGACTGGTCCCGTCATGACCTCGACGCGCTCGTCGCGCTGCGCGACGAAGGGGCCGTCTACTCCTCGATGACCGGCTACCTCCGCGGCGGGCTCGTCGAGCCGACCGCGGTCGCGGACCTGCTGGCGACCGCCGAGCAGTCCGTGGAGGTGGCCGAGCGGCTGGGCATCCCGCGGCTCAACCTGCACGGCACCGGCCTCGACGGCGACGGACTCCCCGTGGTCCCTGTGGAGACGGTGACCGGCCCGATGTGGCTGGCCGCGCGCGACACCCTGGCCCGGGTCGCCGACCTCGGCGAGCGGCACGGCGTCACCTTCGTCCTGGAGAACCTCAACCTGCCCGTCGACCACCCGGGGGTCCCGTTCGCGCTCGCATCGGACTGTCTGGCCCTGGTCAGCGCCGTCGACCACCCGAACCTGCGAATGATGCTCGACCTCTACCACGCCCAGATCGGCGAGGGGAACCTGATCTCGTTGTGCCGCGGCGCATTGCCGTGGATCGGCGAGATCCAGGTCGCCGACGTACCCGGCCGGTGCGAGCCGGGCACCGGCGAGATCGCGTATGCCGCGGTCGCCCGGGCGCTCGCGGACATGGGGTATGCCGGGACGATCGGGCTCGAGGCGTTCGCGTCGGGCGACTCCGAGATCGCCCTGGAACGCTTCCGCGACGCCTTCACCGTGTGAACGAGTAACGGCTCTCGGAGCTCACGAGCGCCTGGCGAACCTGAGGTAGAAGGCACCGAAGACCAGGACGACTCCGACGTTGGCCATCAGCCGCTCCCAGGAGTGGTTCCTGAAGAACAGCACGTCCATGCCGACCACGACGACGACCATGGCGAGCACGTACAGCACCACGACAACCTGCCTCGCCATCGTTCGTTCCTACTCTCCTCCGCTGGGAAACCGCTGGGGCCGGACGGAGAGCGTCCGGCCGCGGCTCCCGGACCCTCGGCGCGCGCCGGCGACGCGTCAGGGGCGCAGCTCGCTGAGCCGGACCGGCCGGTGCTCGCGCAGGGACAGGGTCGCGGCCTCGGCGACCCAGCTCGCCTCGAGGCCGTCGCGGACCGTGCACGGCGACTCCGACCGGCCGGCCGCTACGTCGACAAAGGTGCCGAGCTCGATCCGGAACGCCTCGGCGAACCGGTCCATGAAGAACGAGTGGGCCGGGCCGTGCGGGAAGCCGACCGACGGGTCGGCCGACCGCATCGGCAGTCCCTCGTCCAGCCCCGCGGCCACCGATCCTGCGGAGCCGTGCAGCTCCAGGCGCACGTCGTAGCCCTCGCCGTTGTAGCGGGTGTTCGACACGACGCCCACCGTGCCGTCGTCGAAGGTGAGCAGGGTGGACGCTGTCGACACGTCGTCGGCCGCCCCGAACATGGCGTCACCGCGTGGGTCCCCCACGGCATACACCTCGACGACCTCGCGCCCGGTGACCCACCGGACAGCGTCGAAGTCGTGGATGGCGCAGTCGCGGAAGATCCCTCCGGAGCCGGCGACGTATGCCGCGGGCGGCGGTGCCGGGTCCATCGTCGTCGAGCGCACGGTCGTCAGCCAGCCGAGCGATCCGTCGTCGAGGGCGGCCTTCGCGGCGACGAAGGCCGGGTCGAAGCGCCGTGGGAACCCGACCTGCACCGGGACGCCGGACCGAGCCACCAGCTCGACGAGATCCGTTGCGGCAGAGGGGTTCTCGGAGACCGGCTTCTCGCAGAACGTCGGTATGCCGGCCGCCACTGCCGCGCGGAGCAGGTCCAGGTGCGTGGGTGTCGAGGAGGCGATGACGACCGCGTCCGGCCGGCTGGCGAGGAGCGTGGCAGCGTCGGCGACCTGCTCCGCGGCATACCTCTCCGCGACGGCGCTCGCCGCCGCGGGAAAGGCGTCGGTGACCACGAGGGACGTCACCGACCCGAGCGCGGAGAGAGTGCTCGCGTGGAAGGCGCCGATCCGGCCAGCACCGATGAGTCCGATCCGCATGGTGCGCTCCTTGGGTGTCAGGGGGTTGGGGTGGAGAGTAAGGGTGAGGAGGGCCGCGACGGGAGGCCGGCCGCGGCATACGCAGCGTCGTCGGCGCTCAGAGAGCTGCCTCGGCCGCGAGCATGTTCTGCGCGGCGAACCGGAGCCCCGCGAGCTGGTCGAGCTCGGCGTCCTCGTGCTCGATGTTGCACGGGATCTCGGGGTCGATCGCCTGGAGGGCGCGCAGGAACTCGGTCCAGAAGGGCACGTCGTGGCCCTTCCCGATCGCGACGAAGTCCCACGAGGGGCTGCTCGGCCACCCGGCCAACGACGTGCCGCCGCCCATCGCCAGGTACCCCGGCTCCCCGGGAGCGATCCGGGTGAACCGGTCGTCGAGGACGCCGTTGACCTTGGCGGCCGCGTTGATCCGGGTGTCCTTGGCCGCCGAGCAGTAGACGAGTGAGCCGAGGTCCTTCAGCGCGAGGACGGGGTCGATGCCCTGCCAGAACAGGTGGCTGGGGTCCATCTCGGCGCCGACGTGGGTGGCCTCGATCTGCTCGGCGAGCCGGTGCATCGTGGAGGGGTTGAAGACGATGTTGCCCGGGTGCATCTCGATGGCGACCTTGACGTCCGCGTCGGCCGCGCGCGCCTGGATGTCCTTCCAGAACGGGACGGCCACCTCCCACTGGTGGTCGCGCACGTCGAGGAACGGGCTCCACCAAGGGAGCGGGTTCCACGCTGGCACAGTGGAGCTCGCGTCGACGCCAGGGCTGCCCGACATCGTGACGACCCGCTTGACGCCGAGCAGCGCGGCCAGCGCGATCGAGTCCTTGAGGTCCTGTGCGTGCGGGAACCCCTCGCGCGGGTAGAGCGGGTTGCCGTTGCAGTTGAGGGCGGTGAGGGTCAGGCCGCGGGAGGAGAACTCGCCGAGGTACTGCTCACGGGCATCGATGCTCGTCCGCACCTCGGCCGGCAGGTGGATCGGGGGGAGGAAGCCGCCGGAGTTGATCTCGACGCTGTTCAGGCCGAGCCCGGCCAGGAGGTCGAGAGCCTCGGTGAGCGGCTTGTCGGCGAGGCAGGCGTTGTAGGCGCCGATGAACATGGCGGTTCCCTTCGGAGTGGTTACGGTCGGAGGAGAGGCGTATGCCGTGAGCTGGGCGACCGGCATACGGCTCAGTGACCGGGGTGCTCGGGAAGGGTCACGGTGGCGCCGCCGGCAGCTGCCGAGCGGGCGACGGCGTCGATGATCTGCAGGTCCCGCAGGCCGTCCGCGAACGGCGCCACCGGCGGCAGGCCCTCGATCCCGGCGACCTGCTCGAGGAAGGCCCGGGCCTGGTAGCCGAAGAGGTCGCTCACGCCGTAGGAGCAGCCGGGGAAGTCCATCGGCAGGCCGCCACGGATGTAGGGGTGTGCGGGCCCGGCGAGCACGGTGCGTGAGCCGTCGTAGCCGTCACCGACCAGGTCGCTGAGCACCGAGAACTCGGCGGGCCGGTCCATGTCCCAGCGCACCGATCCCCGCTGGGCCATGATGTCGAAGGCGAGGGAGTTGGCCAGGCCGGGGGCGACCCGCGACGCCGAGAAGGTGCCGACCGCGCCGGAGGCGAACGAGGCGGTGAACGTTGCCACGTCGTCGTTCTCGACGGGGTGGACGACGTCACTCAGCTCGGCCCGCGCATGGCCGTAGGTGGTGCCGAGAGCCTCGGCCCGCTCTGTGACCATCGTCGCGAAGGCGGCTCCACCGACCGACACCACCGGCCCGCAGAGGAACTCGCTGAGGTCGATGAGGTGGCTGCCGATGTCGGCCAGCGCCCCGGTGCCGGGGCCGCCCTGGTAGCGCCAGGACATGGGGGTCAGCGGCGAGGCGGCGTAGTCGCACCAGTAGCGGCCGTTGAAGTGCGAGACGGCGCCGAGCCGCTCGGCGAGCAGCTCCTTGGTGGCCGCGACGGCGGGCTGACGACGGTAGACGAAGCCGGTGCCGGTCACCTGGCCGGGGTGAGCGGCAGCCGCGGCGACCATGGCCTCGGCGTCGGCCATGGAGTTGGCCAGCGGCTTCTCGCAGAGGACGTGCTTGCCGGCGGCGAGGAGCGCCTCGACGACCTCGCGGTGCAGGTGGTTGGCGACGACGACGCTCACGACGTCGACGGTGTCGTCGTCGAGCAGCTCGTGCCAGTCGGTGCCGGCCCGGTCGTAGCCGTAGCGGGTCGCCGCGTCCTGGGCGACCGCCTCGTTGGCGTCGACGACCGCGACGTAGCGGATCGGCGGCAGCGGCGGGTCGAAGAGCGTCGGGGCCGTGCGATAGCCGGCGCAGTGTGCGCGGCCGGCCATGCCGGCGCCGATGACGGCGACCCCGATGGACGGTCTGGTCATGGGTGGGTCCTCCCGGCGACGGTGGCGGGCGCGTGATATAAAGCGCTTTAAGGGAATGCTTCACCACGGATGACGCCGCTGTCAAGTCTTTGTCCGGACATTCTGTCATCGGCGGAAGGGAGCCTCGTATGCCGGTCCGCGCTCGCCTCGTCGACGTCGCCGCGCGCGCCGCCGTCTCCACCGCCACCGCCTCCCTGGTCCTGCGCGGCCGAGCTGGCCCGAGCGCTGCGGCCCGCGAGCGTGTGCAGGCCGCGGCCGCCGAGCTTGGCTACCGTCCCGACCGAGCCGCGAGCGTCCTTGCTAGACACCGGAGCCGGCTGCTCGGCGTGGTTCTCGACGTGACGAACCCCTTCCAGGCCGAGCTGGCGGCCAACCTGGACACCGAGGCAGCCTCCCGGGACCTGGACATCGTGCTGGCGCCGGTGACCTCGCGCCGCGACGAGGCCGCCGCCGCCGAGACGCTCGTCGACTTCCGCTGTGAGGCACTGGTCCTCATCGGCCCGGAGCTGTCCGGGGCCCGGATCGCCGTACTGGCGACCGCTGTCCCCACCGTGGTCATCGGCCGGGCGGGCACCGGTGGCGCCTTGGGGGTCCACGTCGACGACGCCGCCGGGGTGGGCGCCGCGGTGCGGCACCTCCTGGCCCTGGGGCACGAGCGGATCGGCTACGTCGACGGGCCCCGCGGGGTCATCGCCACGACCCGTCGGCGCGGCTACCTGCAGGCGATGCGGCGGGGTGGGTTTGCCGGAGCTGCGCTCGTGCTGCCCGGCGGCAACACCGAGGAGGCGGGCCTGGTCGCCGGCCGGTCGCTGGTGCAGCAGCCGCCTGACGAGCGCCCCACCGCCGTCGTCGCGTTCAACGACCGGTGCGCGATCGGCATCCGCGAGTCCGTGCTGCGTGCTGGTCTCCGGCTGCCGGACGAGCTGTCCATCGTCGGCTACGACGACAGCCCGCCGGCCAGGATGGCCACCGTCGACCTCACCTCGGTGAGCCAGGACCCCACGGCGCTGGCCGCCGCGGCGGTCGCCTCCGCGTGGTCGTTGCTCGAGGGCGGCCCGGCACCGCGGGATGTTGTGGTCGCACCGCGTCTGGTGACTCGTGGCTCCACGGCGCCGCCACGCCCCGGTCAGTCCGAAGCCCTTCCTTTGTCCTGACATTCGTCATTAGCATCAGCGCATGGCTCTCACGGCGCTCCCCACGCCCCGCACCCCGGACTCGATGGATGCCCCGCCACTGCGCTGGGGGATCCTCGGGACTGGCTGGATCGCCGACCAGTTCGTCGGCTCGCTGCGCCGCCACACCAGGCAGGTCATCCAGGCGGTGGGCTCCCGCTCGGCCGAGTCGGCCGGCGCGGCCGCTGCCCGCTGGGGTGCGCTGACGGCATACGGCTCGTATGCCGCGCTCGTCGTCGACCCGGCCGTCGACATCGTCTACGTCGCGACCCCGCACAACTTCCACCTGCCGCACGCGCTGCTCGCCATCGACGCCGGCAAGCACGTTCTCGTCGAGAAGCCGGTCGGGCTCAGTGCCGCGGAGGCGCGGGCCATCCACGGCGCCGCGACGGCGCAGGGCGTCTTCGCCATGGAGGCGATGTGGACCCTGTTCCTCCCCAAGTACGACGTCATCCGGCAGCTGTTGGCAGACGGCGCGCTCGGCACCATCCACTCCGCTTCCGCGGACATGGGTGAGCGCTTCGGTCCCGAGCACCGGATCATGCGGGCCGACCTCGCCGGCGGACCGATGCTGGACCTGGGCACCTACCCGGCGACCTTCGTGACATGGGTGCTCGGCGCCGGTCTGGAGGTGGCAGGTGCCGTCGGGACGCCGGCGCCGACTGGGCTCAACGGCCAGTTCGCGTCGGTGCTGAGCGGGGGTGCCGATGCCGTGGCGACTATCTCGGCGTCGATCCTCGACGAGTCACCGACTGTCGCGGTCGTCGGCGGGACAGAGGGGACGCTCTGGGTGGAGCGCAGCTTCTACCGGCCGGGGCCGTTCACGGTCGTCCCGGCCGAGGGGACGGAGCTGCGCTGGCAGGAGGAACCCGTCGCCCACGACGCCCTGCACTTCGAGGCTGCCGAGGTGGCCCGCCGGATCTCCGCGGGGGAGACGGGCTCCCCACTGCGCCCGTTCACCGACACCATCGGCACGCTGGCGGTCATGGACGCGATCCGTGCCGAGCTGGGCACCGAGTTCGGCGAAGCGCTGGCCGCCCGCGAGGCTGCCGGCGGCTGAGCTGCCGCGCAGCCCCTCCGCCCGTGTGGGCGAAGAAGGCTGCACGGCATACGATCCCGCCCGCGCCGGTGGCCCGGCGCAGGGGGACTCGGTGTCAGTGGTGCGTTGCGGGCGTGGCGCGGTCGTTGATCAGGTAGTCGCCACTGGCGAAGTGCTCCTCCAGCTCTTCGAGGGAGCGGCCACTGGTGTTCGGCAGGTAGTTCCGGACGAACCAGATCAGGACGAGCCCGATGACGAAGAGGATGAGGAACATCATCTTGATTCCCCACGCGCCCACGATGATCGGGAAGCTGAAGACCAGGATGCAGTCCGCCGTCCACAGGATGAAGATGCACAGCCCGGTGGCAAACCCTCGGATCCGCAGAGGGAACATCTCGGACAGGCAGACCCAGACCGGGACGTTCAAGGTGAGCTGGGTGGTAGCTCCTTTGCCACCGACCAACTCACTCATGTGAATCCTCTCTCTGGTTCGGCGCCCGTTAGGTCACGGGGCGTTTGACGCTCAGGACCGGAACCTCCGCCTCGAGGATCAGGCGTTGACTGATGCTCCCGAGGATGAACTTGCCCACCGGGCTGCGTCGCGCCACGCAGATCACGAGCCGGTCGACCTCCGGGTTGCTCTCGAGCGCATTCAAGACCGTGTCGACCGGGTCCCGGTCCTCCTTGCTCTTGCGGGAGACCGGCTTCGCGACGAGCCCGTCGGGGACCCCCGAGAGGTCGATCGTGCCGAGAGTCAGGTTGACGACACCAGGCTCGTCGAGCGAGCCGTGGCTTCCAGGGCGCCGGCTTCCAGGGCGTACGAACCCTCTTCGGAGTCGGGGACAACGACCATCACTGACACGGGTCTCTCCATTCTCAATGGGCTAGCACGTTCTAGACGTGGCGGAGACCCTCGCGTCAAACGACGCTGTCCGTCAACAGACCCCGGGGGTCTTCCGTTACCGGTTCAATGCGGCCCCTCTGACCCTCAGGGTCGGCGGTCACCCTGCCCGCCACGGCGATGAGCGGATCAGTGAGTGGCGCGCCGTTCGGTGTGTGCTGTGAGCGCCGAGCCGAGCCGGTCGACGTTCCACCCGTCGGCCAATGCAGCGCGAACCAGGTCGGCCTGGGTCGGTGGCGCCATCGACCCGACGGGCTGGTCGCGGTCGAGGTTTGTCGGGAAGGCATATCCCTCGGCACTCGCCGCGACGACGTTGTCCAGGCGCTCCTCCGGCATGCCGGAAGCCTTGCGGGACAACAGAGCTGGATAGATCGCCCGAACGAGTCGGTCGCGGTCGACAGCCTCCATCGCGCGGCCGAAGGCCGAGCTGACCTGCAGCAGGTTCGCGACCCGCTGGATGTCGGTCGAGGTGTTGAACCCGGCCGCGTGGAAGAGGGCGGGGTTGAAGAAGACGAGGTCGCCCTTTCCGAGGGCGAGCTGGACGTGGTGGGCCAGGAAGTAGTTCTGGAACTCCGGCAGCCAGTAGGCGAGGTAGCCGGGGCCGTACTTCTGCGAGTGCGGCAGGTAGAGCGTCGGCCCGGACTCCACGGGCATGTCGACGTGCGCGATCGCGCCCTGGAGGGTGAGCACCGGGGAGAGGGCGTGGGCGTGCCTGGGGTATGCCGCGGCCTGGCTGTCGTCCATGAAGCCGAGGTGGTAGTCGCGGTGGACGGTCTGGCCCTGAGCGCCCGGGCGCACGATGTTGGGCTGCGCGGTCACCTGGTAGCCCGGCCCGAGCCAGGCCCGGCTGGCGAGCGCGACGAGGTCGTTGGAGTAGTAGTCGACGTAGGCCGCAGGGTCGGCGATCGCGAGCTTCTCCTGAGCGTTCCAGATCCGGTCGTTCATCCCGGGCTTGCCGAAGTGGTCGCCGCGGGCGCCACCGGCGATCTTCTCCTCGGTGATGATCAGGTCGAAGGCCTCGGTGACCCGGTCCAGGACAGCCGGTTCGAACGCGCCCGTGAAGACGACGATGCCGGGGCCTTCGGACCAGGCGTGGACGAGCTCGGTCTCGATCGCCTCGGTGTCATGTCCTGCGGCGTCGACGACGGCCCGGAGCTCGGCGGCGTCGTAGATGACGACGCCCTGCTCGACCCGGGCGGCATGTGGGTACTCCCCGGCGTCGGTGCCGTGGGCGAGGATCTCGAGGAGGTCCTCCAGGCGGCAGTCCTGCGCGCGGAAGCGGGAAGTCGGTCGGGTCGGGTCGCTGCGTGGCGTCATGGTCGGGTCCTGTCGGTCGGGGCCGTTGTTCCACCCTGAGCATCGCGCGACCCGGCGGCGTCGGGAAGTGGCAAGAGACCTCAGAAACACCTCACTGGCAGCGCCCGTCGAGTAGCTTCGGGGTGTGCCGCACGGACCGTTCCGGATCGTAGACATCGCGGAGCAGGCCGGGGTCAGCCCCGCGACCGTCGACCGTGTCCTGCACCAGCGGCCAACGGTGAGCGGTCGCGCGGTCCGGCAGGTGGAGCAGGCCCTGCTAGACCTCGAGCGCCAGCAGACCCAGGTGCGGCTCGGCTCCAAGACCTTGGTCCTCGACGTCGTCATCCACGCCCCGAGCCGGTTCACCGACAGTGCTCGCGGGGCGTTGGAGCACGAGCTGCCCGGTCTGCGACCGGCGACGGTGCGGGCGCGCTTCCACGTGCGCGAGACCTTCGCTGCCGGCGAGCTCGTCGCCGCCTTGGACGGCATCGGGCGCCGGGGCCGGCCCAGCGACGGCATCCTGCTCAAGGCCCCCGACGAGCCCGAGGTCGCGGCTGCCGTCGACCGACTCGCGGCGCGCGGCATACCGGTCGTCACGATTGTCACCGACGTACGAGACTGCCGGCGGATCGCCTACGTCGGCCTGGACAACCACAGCGCCGGCGCGACCGCGGCATACCTCATGAACGGCTGGCTGGGACGCTCGCGCGGTTGCGTAGTGGCGACCCTGTCCCGGTCGACCATGTTGGGCGAACGGGAGCGACTCGCGGCCTTCGATGCGTCGATGGCCCAGCTCGACCCGCGACGCGAGATTGTCGTGCTCGCCGACAGCGACGGACTCGACGAAGGGGTGCGGGGGTTGGTCCGGTCTCTGCTCGCGACGCGCCGCGACGTCGCCGCGGTCTACTCGATCGGTGGTGGCAACCGGGGCCTGTTCGCCGAGCTCGATGCCGTAGGGGTGTCGCCCCGGGCCTACATCGGGCACGACCTCGACGCCGACAACGTGCCACTGCTCCTTGCCGGTCGGTTCACTGCCGTGCTCAACCACGACTTCCGGGTCGACATGCGCGCAGCGTGCGAACAGATCCTCCGCCATCATGGGCTGCTTCCTGGTGCCCCGACCTCCCAACCCGCCCCGGTGCAGGTGGTCACGCCGCACAACCTGCCGCCGCGCCTTCGCTGACGCCTGGGGTTCTCAGGGACTGGGGCGGCGCCATACCCACCAGATCCAGCGCGGGTCCCACCCGCCGTCGTTCGGCGGCAACCATCGCGGCGGTCGGTCGCTGCGTGAGGTCGTGCCATGCCCGGGATAGCGCCGGCCGCGAAGGTCGCGAGCAAACAGGTCCGCCGCGCTCCATTCCCCACGCGTCACCGGCTTCGGCCCGGTCTCCGCGTCGGTCTGGTCTGTGTCGGTCTGGTCTGTGTCGGTCTGGTCTGTGTCGGTCTGGTCTGTGTCGGTCTGGTCTGTGTCGTCCCCGGGCGACCGGCGGACGAGAACCAGGTCCAGCCCGGTCATGCGCAGCACGTCCAGGACGCGGTCCAGGCTGGTCGAACCGGGCGCCGTCTCGAGCCGCCCGATGGCTGAGGAGGAGACCCCGACGAGCTCGGCGAGGCCGCGCTGCGACAGACCCAGGCGACGGCGCTCGGCACGAAGCGCCAGGATGATGAGATCGTCCAGGTCGAGCCGTGCTCGGGCCGTCATGACCTCTGGAGCCAGTGAGCGGCGGGACGGCCCGGGACGGGCCCGGCGGGCCGCGGCCCCGTTGCAGTCCGCGGTGTGGGCACCGCCCACCGCGTCGGCTCTGTCGAGTGCCCCGGCTCCGTCCATGGTTGAGCATCTCCCGTCGATGCCGTGGACCGGAGTCTGCGCGGTCTTCTTGTGGACGGGCGGGCGCGTGTCATGGGTCTGTGGACGGGTGCGCCAACTGCCAACTGCCAACTGCCAACTGCCAACTGCCAACTGCCAACTGCCAACTGCCAACTGGCAACTGCCAACTGCCAACTGCCAACTGCCAACCGCCGACCGCCGACGGGCGCGAGGGAGTGAGCGGCCCCACGATTTACGCCGTGTGCTGCTGCCCCGTGCTCTGGGGCAGCAGCACAGCAGACAAAAACTAGCGAGGGGACGTCGCGGGCAAGTACGGACTGGGAGCCGAGGAGCCGCGGGGGCGTGAGCGGAGGAGCCGCGGCGGTGCGGGCGCAGGGAGCGCGGGCGGAAGGGGTGCGGGGGCGCGGGTCCGGGGTGTGAGCGGAGGGAGCGCGGGCGGAGGGGGCGAGCGGCGGGGCGCGGCGGTACGCACGCGCGTTGGCGCGTCACCGGACGAGCAGCGCGAGAGCCGAGAGCGCCGAGGCGAGCAGCACGGCGCGCTCGAACCCACGTTGGGAGATCCGGCGCATGGTCACCAGGCCGAGCCAGCCGCCCAGGATGACCACCGGGGCGAGCAACAACGCCCGCCGGACGTCGGCCCAGCCGAGCAGCCCCAGACCGACGCTGAACGGCACCTTGCACAGGTTGACGCCGAAGAAGAACCACGCCCCGGTCCCGACGAACCGTCGCTTCTCCACACCCTTCGCCACGAGGAACAAGGTCATCACGGCACCAGCCGCGTTCGCCGTCATCGTCGCGAAGCCGGCGCCGAGCCCGGTCGCCCAGCCGGCCCAGCGCGGCGGGTTCGGGCGCTCGGCGGGCTCCGCGGCATACGAGGCTCTCGCGTTGAGACCCAGCTGGAGGAGGACGAGCGCGAGGAGCAGCGCGCCGATGCTGCGCCGCAGCCAGGTGTCGTCGACGACGTGCAGGAACAGGGCACCGAGCGCCAGTCCGGGGAGGACGGTCGGTACGAGCTCGCGGACGAGGTGCCAGTCGCAGTCGCGTCGGTAGTGCCAGATCGCCACGAGGTCGCCGACGAGCAGGACGGCGAGGATCGCGCCGGTCGATGCCCGCGCCGGCATGACGCTGGCGAAGATCGCGACCGCGACGACGGCCAGCCCGCCGAGGGAGGTCTTGGAGTAGCCGATGACGAGCGCGGCGATCGCAAGGAGCAGCGCCGTCGTCACCTGCTGACCCTAGCCAGACCAGCCCGTGTGCCGTATGTCGGGTGGTCGCGCGCGGTGCCTAGTGGTCGCCGGCCATCAGGCGGCCGATCTCGGTGCGGTCGGCGTCGGCGGCGGGCATCTCGGCCACCACCTTGCCGCCGTGGATGACCGCGATCCGGTCGGACAGCGAGAGGACCTCGTCGAGCTCGGCCGAGACGAGGAGCACCGCCGCACCCTCGTCCCGCGCGGCGACGATCCGGCGGTGGATGAACTCGATCGACCCGACGTCGACGCCACGCGTGGGCTGGGCGGCCATGAGCAGCTTGGGTCCGAAGCTCATCTCACGGGCTACGACGACCTTCTGCTTGTTGCCGCCCGAGAGCGACGCAGCCGGCGCCATGACCGAGGCGGCCCGGACGTCGAACTCCTTGAAGAGTGCCTCACCGTTCTCGCGGACCGCCTCGAAGTTGCGGACGAACCCGTTGGCGAACGGCTTCTCGTCGAACCGGTTGAGCACCATGTTGTCGGCCAGCGAGTAGGAGCCGACGAGGCCGTGGCGCTCGCGGTCCTCGGGGATGTGGCCGATGCCGGCGACGTGGGTCTGGTGCGGGTTGGCCTTGGTGATGTCCTCGCCGAGCAGGGTGATCAGCCCGCCCTTGGGGGGCCGCATCCCGGCGATCGCCTCGACGAGCTCGCGCTGGCCGTTGCCCTCGACGCCGGCGACGCCGACGATCTCGCCGGCTCGCACGGTGAGGGTGAACCCGTCGACGGCCGGCAGGGCGCGGTCATCGAGGACGACGAGGTCGGCCACCCGCAGCACGTCGGCGCCGGGCTTCGGCTCGTCCTTGTCGACGCGCAGCACGACCTCACGGCCGACCATCATCGTCGCCAGCCCGCGCGCGTCGGTGTCGGCCGCGGCGACCTCGCCGACGACGGACCCCTGGCGCAGGACGTAGACCCGGTCGGCGACGGCGAGCACCTCGCGCAGCTTGTGGGTGATGAAGACGATCGACGTGCCGCCGGCCGCAAGCTCCTTCATGACCTCGAGCAGCTCGTCGGTCTCCTGCGGGGTGAGCACGGCGGTCGGCTCGTCGAGGATGAGCAGGTCGACCTTGCGGGACAGCGCCTTGAGGATCTCGACCCGCTGCTGGGTGCCGACGGGCAGGTCCTCGATCTCGGCGTCCGGGTCGACGGCCAGGCCGTGCTTCTCGGACAGCTCGCGCACCAGCTGCCGGGCGCCCTCGAGGTCGAGCTGACCGTGCTTGGTCGTCTCGTGACCGAGGATCATGTTCTCGGCGACGGTCATGACCGGCACCAGCTGGAAGTGCTGGTGCACCATGCCGATGCCGCGCCGGATGGCGTCCTTGGGGTCCTTGATCGGGGCGGCGTCGCCCTTGATCGCGATGGTGCCCTCGTCGGGTGCCTGCAGCCCGAAGATCTGCTTGACCAGGGTCGACTTGCCGGCGCCGTTCTCGCCGAGCAGGGCGACGATCTCACCGCGCTCGACGTGCAGGCTGATGTCGCGGTTGGCGCGCACCGTCCCGAACGACTTGGACAGCCCGACGATGTCGAGGAGCCGGTCTCCGGTGGCCGCCCGGCGGTCCTTGGCTCCGGTCTCTTCTCCGTATGCCGGGGTGCTGGGGCTGGCGGTCATGATCCCTCTCCCTTGACGAACGGTTGGCCGGCGGCGGCGGGAGGTCGGACCCGTCCGGCAGCGGCGGCGAGGACCACGAGGGTCAGGACGTACGGGAGCAGGTTGATGAACTGCTGCGGCAGGCTGACGATGTTGCTGGCCTGCAGCTGGGAGGCCAGGGCGCTGGTGAAGCCGAAGAACAGGGCTGCCGCGAAGGCCCGCAGCGGCCGCCAGGCGCCGAAGATCATGATGGCCAGAGCGAGGAAGCCTCGGCCGGCCGTCATGCCGCGCTCGAAGGTCGGCGTGGCCTCCATCGAGAGGTAGGCGCCGGCCAGGCCCGCGAGGCCACCGGCGATGGTGACGTTGAGCAGCCGCATCGCGATGACGTTGATGCCGGCGGTGTCGGCGGCGCTGGGGTACTCGCCGACGGCCCGGGTCCGCAGGCCCCACCGGGTGCGGAACAGCGCGAAGTGCAGGATCGCCACGATGACCAGGGTGGTCAGGGCGATCGGTCCGCCCTCGAAGAAGACCGGCCCGATGAGTGGGATCTTGGACAGCAGCGGGATGTCGATGTTGGGCATGACGTGGGTGAGGGACTGGCCGGACTTGTAGTAGAAGGACGTCAGGCCGGTGGCGATGATGTTGATGACGACGCCGGCGATGATCTGGTCCATCTGCCACTTGACCGTGGTCCAGGCGAGGAACGCGCCCATGAGCATCCCGGAGAGGACACCGGCGATGAC
>Ga0073909_10000092_pt1 | contig 33390 bp, 30 predicted proteins | sample Coa_R1_6_FD_66439 | JGI IMG/M metagenome (GOLD analysis project Ga0073909, IMG submission 66439) | Surface soil microbial communities from Centralia Pennsylvania, which are recovering from an underground coalmine fire. - Coalmine... | ecosystem: Environmental > Terrestrial > Soil > Unclassified... | reverse complement strand
CTTTTTCATTGCCGGTCTCCTTTTTATCTGTGCCTTGAGCACGTCGATAACCTGGGAGCGTACTCCGCATCCCGTCCGGAGACCGGCCTTCTCATCCCATCTGTTTTCGTCAGTTGACATTAACTTCCTGTTTGCCCGTCATCTGACCAATCGCGGATTGGACTTGGTAAATCTCCGCCAGCAGCGCTTCATGCACGGGCCCCTTGTTTGTCCTGCACGTGGGTTTGCCGTGGCAGATGTTCCCATAACGCGCGCGCCGAGAGGATGACGGAGAAGAGCGCGGTCACGCCGAGAGCGATGAGTGTCCAGATAAAGAAGAAGGCTCCGCTGGACTTGGCCAGCGTGCCGCCAACTCCCGCCCCCTTCATGTGGATGACAGGGACGACCAACCCAAGGAGCGACCCGAGGAGGATGATGACGTACCCCGATCGCCTTTCGACCAGCACCAGCGTTCCGTACAGCCAGACGACCAGGATTGGCACCGCAATGAGGTCTAAAAGCTTTCCTGGCTCCATCCCGCGGACGATATCGTCCGTCAGGTGAAACGTCATGAAGAGGATCGAGAGCACAGAGGCGATGACTAACAGGATGTTCTGTTTCATTGGATATTTTCCTTGTTAGATGGGAGTGCCCTGGTCTTGTATTGCGCGTCCCGGGTTCCCGACGACGCGCTCCGAACTAAGTGCTGGCTTCACGCCTGACCAAGTCCACGCCTGCCAGATGATGACTGAGGTGCACACTGTCTCAATCGTTGCGAAGAACAAGTACTCGGCAAAAGCGGGCGGCCTGCCCCATCCGGCCAGAGGCGGAACGAAGGTCAGGAAACCGTTTACAAGGGTCACAACGCCACCCGCGATCATATTCGCTAGCCGGTTTGCTCTAAACGGAAGCAGTCGACACGCCAGAATCATGGCGATGGGGATTTCCATCAAGACCGCTGAACCCATCAGGGCCCATGGGGAGAGAGGCTCGAATGAATTTCGCGAGCCAGCAATAGCGAACAGGGCAAAGACGTCCGCATACAGGTAGTTCAATAGCGCGAATATCCACAGTACAGACAACCGCTCCTTTGTGTCGTGCATGTCAACCTCCCGCGGAAAAGCAATGCAGGGTTCTTAGTTGCGCTCCCACCCAGGTACCGGGATTCCTTCTCCCCTTATGAGGGGGGAATCTTCCGGAGGCTTGGATACTGAGCTATACGGGGAGACCAACGAAAAAGATTCACCGGACTGCGTGCCCTCTGGCCGACCCGTCGATTTCGAGTCAACTCCCGGGAAGTCGGCAAACCAGATTATGAGGCTGGTCAATTGGTGATGAATCGCGATTCGACTCATTAACCCCTGAATTGTGAGTCCCCTCTCTAGTACAATCGGCTTCCATGACCAATCTCAGCTCAGTACTCCAACAACTGGAGCAGGAACGCTCTCGTATCGCATCTCAACTTGCAAACCTTAACAACGCAATCTCAGCACTGAACGGTAACGAATCAACCCGAAGAGGCAGAATGTCGGCTGCGGGTCGCGCCCGGATAGCTGCTGCCCAACGCGCTCGCTGGGCAAAGGTCAAGGGACGGAAGGTCGTGTCAATCGCTTCCCGAAAGCGAGCGATGTCGCCAGCGGCTCGCAAGCGCATTGTCGCCGCCCAGAAGGCACGCTGGGCCAAGTGGCGGAAGGCACAAAAGGCAGGCTAGGAATGCGGCTCGGGGAAAAGACCATTCAACACCCGGGTCAATGAGCGTAATCGTGTGTTTTCGCGAGGTATCCATTCCATTTGGAATTCAACAGTCGCCGCTCCGAAAGAAGCCGAACAAGACTGAACTCGAAATGTCTAACGGGGTCAATCCTTCCAAAGAAGCGAACTCTTCGAAGCAAGAAGGCGGGCTGGCTTGGAAAGTTGTGAATAACTTCCAAGCCGCCGCCCGCCGGAACTGTGTTCGGGACCTAGTTTGAGACCACAGGAATCACCTTGACGATCGTAAGGTTGCAATCACCGTCGGCATTCGCGCAATCCGCAGGATCTTCGCCCGCGATCCAGTAATTGGGACGCGTAGGCGTACCATCCTTGAACACTACGAAGTCGTGATCCCCCTGGCCACCGGTGGCGTCAACGCATTTTTGATCATTGAACCCAAAAATCGAAAACGCGTAACAGCCGTGCAGTACCGCGTTGGGATCCACACATGGCGTGTCTACGCTATTGAGATAGGTATCCGTACCGTCGGGGCAAGCCGGTTCGCTGACGTCGCTGTAGTAGTAACCAAAATATCTGGTTGGCGTGAAGACAACGCTGGTACCCGTGGGGGTAGGGATCTGATCCTTGGTGACTGCAGTCCCGCTGAATAGCAGGTGCTTGGTCCCAGAAAGCGTGCCGGTTGAATTGGTCTCAAACCACCCAAAGTCGTTGACCTCATTCGGATTCGCAGTCGCATTGAGATACAGAGTAGCCCTCAATCTCGTACCGGAGCTCCGGAAATAAACCTTGTTGTCGCGGGCGCCGCCCGTGTCGTTTACTGAGTCGTAGGGCATCGCCCAAAATGGCAGCGTCCCGGGAGCGAGTGCCCCGCTGCCAATGCCCACGCAATCGCCGGTCGCGGTCATGCAGAATCCCGGGTTTTTGTCTGCACCCGAGCTATTTCCATAACTGCCGGCAGCCGCCCACTGAAGGTCCCACCAAGGCGCACCGCTGTCATTCAGGTCGGGCTGGTCAGAACTGATGGGCGTGACCGTCCAGGTTTGCCAACCAGCTCCAGCGCTGCCTATCAAAGTTTGAGCGTTAGAGGTTCCACAAATCGTGACTGCGGCAATCGCAATCAATAAGATGAGACGTGTTCTGGGAGTCGTCATGGCGCATCCCTCCTTAGAGGATGTGAGAGTGAAAATCGAAAACACGCGAAATAGTGTTGTTGGCATATGCAACGTTACAGAGTCCAACTCTATGGTTGGACGAACAGAGATGCTCTCAGCCCTGAACTCCAGAGGGGTAACTGAGCAGACAAATAGACTAGGCGATCCATGATGCCAAGTTAGTCATGAATACCTATTCAACTGTCTCGATCTGTTTCTGCGATAGCTACAACACTGGTAGTAGTCGCCAGCATTCCTTCACAAAGCAGGTACGCTCTAGCTGGTTGACTTTTCCTGGGTTACCGATGTTGCCGGGGCCGGTGTGAATGGGGCCGTGAGGAGCCGGCCTATTTCGGCCGGGCGATATACCACTATGTGTTGAAGGAAGCTAACATGGGGACTTTAGGCTGTCAACATCAAGATGGATGAAAAGCCGCATGGGACGGCCCATTTGAAGAGGAGTTCGTAGTCGGCTTGCCGTATCTCGACGTGTGAAAACTTCTCTAGCCGCGAAAATGGTGAGCGACTCAAAATAGTCATCCCATGAAGCAACTCTTAGTGTCGGGAAAAATGCTGGTAAAACTCTGGAAACATCGCAGTTGCACTCATTGCCCCACCCCCGGTCAAAATTCTCAAACGCATGAAATCTCTGAGTTCACGCTTGGAAGCATCGTGCGTTCTTCTACACTTCAAAGCATGAGAACGCGCTTCGTAGTTGTCATGCTGATGCTCGCCGGGGCGCAGTCCGCGCCGCAAACCTCGACGTCGGGATCGGATTTTCTTGCGCCATTTCCACCTCATCATGTGATCGGCAACATCTATTTCGTGGGCGGCAAAAGTCTGGGCATCTATTTGGTCACGACTCCTCATGGGCACATCCTGATCAACGCCGGCCTGGAAGATTCCGTTCCCAGGATCCAGCAGAGCGTCGAGAGCCTCGGCTTTCGCTTCAGCGACATCAAGGTTCTCCTGATCAGTCATGCGCACTATGACCACGACGCAGGCGCAGCGCGCATCAAGAAATTGACCGGTGCGAAGTACATGGTCATGGACGCCGACGTTCCGGTGGTCGAGTCGGGAGGCAAGAAAGACTTCTTCTACAGCCACACTCCGGGAATGCTCTATCCGGCCGCGAAAGTCGATCGCGTTCTGCACGACGGCGACACCGTAAGCCTAGGCGACACGGTGCTCATGGCCCATCTCACGCCGGGCCATACCAAAGGCTGTACCACGTGGACGATGAGGGTCAACGAAGCCGGCAAAAGCTATGACGTAGTCATAGTGGGCGGCACTACCGTCAACGAAGGATACAAGCTGGTAGGCAACGCCACGTATCCGCAGATCGCCAGCGATTACCAGAAGACGTTCGACGTACTGCGTTCTCTACACTGCGACGTGTTCCTGGGCGCTCACGGCAGCTACTACGATTTGGAATCGAAATATCCGCGCATGACCGGAAACGCAAACCCCTTCATCGATCCGAAGGGCTACCAGGAATTTGTGGATGACCGCGAACAAGCCTATAAAACGGAATTAGCCCATCAGCACGCCGCAGCGCCTTAACTTGGTATGAGGCTACGATTACGGAATCCCATTTTAATCGCCTCTAAGTCAGCACCGTCATGCAAAAGACGCATCTCTTGCCACCACGCAGTATCGATTCCTCGACCGCGGCATCCACCGGTTGTCCGAGAATGGCAGAGTAAGTTTCCCGCTGCCAACCTAGTGTGCAATCGCATTGCGCCCCCGACGTCAGACCTTCTTTCACGAGCGGGCAACTGCAGTGCGGGCCGCGGTCGAATACCCGGATGATGCCGCCCTTTTCGTCGTACTCGGTCTTTACAGCCCAACCATCGGGGCCTTCCACGGACTTCAGGAAGCCCCGTAGATCCCCTTTATATCTGTCGAAAGTACGGCTGCGGAACTGGCGGGCGCACTCGCGGCCCAGGGTGTCGAAGATGTGCCGGAGCGTGGCCCCATCGAGATTCTTCTCCAGAATGCTGATTAGCTTGGCATAACGAACGCGTGACGCCTCAAGCTGGCCCTGCAGTTGTTCGATGTTCAAAGTTGTTGTTTCGGCCTGGGCGCGCGCAGCCGAGACCAGCGCGCCACAGCCGCAAACACCGGCAGCACAACATTTCAGGAATTCGGTTCGTGTGACGTCCATCCAAGCACCTCCGCATGCATTGCAGCACGATCAGTATGCGGAGAACCCGTCCGGAAGTCTGTGACCAGCGGGCGAAGAAACGCAAACTGATGTCACAATTCCGCTGCTTCCCCTACGGCGCGGCGCGCCCATTCAATCACGTTCTGTGCGAGTGAGTAGGGTTGCGGGTCTGCGATCCCCGGTTTCGGTAGCCATCCCCGACACACTTGCAGGAGGTTCGTATCAGGACGCGCCTTCAGGCATGCCGTAACTGCCTCGGGATCGCGGCTTTTGCCGCTGTGTCCGATTCTGCAATTTACCCAAACATCCTGACCGATCCTCCGTCTAAACTCTGCCCCACTGGAGGCTACTCGTATGAACTCACTCCGAATCTTCGCAGCCACGCTCATCCTCGCCCTCAGCGCCCTCGGACAATCCACAAAAGCCGACGACCCGCAAGCCGCACAGCCTACTCCCACTCTCGCCTCCGCCCTCGACCGCGAGATCAGTGCGGTCGAAAAACAAGTCCTCGAGGCCGCCGAGGCCATGCCCGAAGATAAGTTCAACTTCTCGCCGGAGAGCCTGAACCTTCCGGGCGCCAACTACAAAGGTGTTCGCACGTTTGCCGCGCAGGTCAAGCACATCGCGGCCTCCAACTATTTCATCTGGTCAGGCCTCACCGGTGACAAGCTTCCCTCTAACCTCAAGGACGGCAACGGCCCAGAGGACATCAAGACGAAAGCCGAGATTCTGGCGTTCCTGAAAGATTCCTTCGCCCTGGGCCACAGAGCGACGGCCACAATGACCACTGAAAACATGCTGCAGACGCCGGAGCACAGCAAATCAACCCGTCTGCGCCTGGCCACCTTCGGAGTGGCTCACGCCTTCGATCACTACGGCCAGATGGTGGAATATCTGCGGATGAACGGGATCGTTCCGCCCGCCAGTCAGGGAAAGTGAACGTGAACAGCAAAGGGGGAAGAAGCTTGACCTGCTAAGAAGCTCAGATTAGTCGCCTGATTCAACCGTTGACTGCGCAAAGATTGTAAGCCCATCCCCTGCCCGAGTAGCCTGCTGACCATGAATCACACGCGGCTGAGTGGAACGGTGTCTGCGCCGGAACTAGTCTATCGGGCGCACTCGGACCGAGCATGCTCATAGAAATCGGACAGGTGGAGGCACTCTTCCGCTATCCCGTGAAGTCGATGGGCGGCGAACCTCTCGAGGAAGCCAATCTGGGTTGGCACGGCCTGGAGGGCGACAGGCGCATGGCATTCCGCAGGCTTGACAACCACAGCGAGTTTCCGTGGCTCAGTGCCAGCAAGCTTCCCGACCTGCTCCGGTTTGCTCCACACCGTGAAGACGGCGCGCAGGGAATACTTCCAACGCACATTCGCACGCCCGATGGCGAAGCATTGCCCGTTTTCAGTGAGGCGTTGGACGCCGAGGTCGCACGCCGGTACGGGGCTCCCGTGCAGATGATGCAGTTGAAGCACGGCATCTTCGATGAAGCCAGCATCTCGGTGATCGCGCTCGATACGGTGCACGAGATCAGTCGACTTGCAGCGCAGACCCCGGACGTGCGCCGCTTTCGCCCGAATGTGCTGGTTCGTTCCCTGGGAGCAGTTCCCTTCCAGGAAGACAACTGGGTGGGCAGCGTGCTCTCATTCGGCGAGGGAGATGATGCCCCTGCCGTCACCGTCACGCTGCGCGACATCCGCTGCTCGATGCTGAACCTGGATCCCGACGCAGCACGTCCAGCGCCAGAGATGCTGAAGGCCGTCGTCCGTGTGCACGAGAACACCGCGGGCGTATACGGCACGGTCACGCGCATCGGTCGACTGGCGGTCGGACAGACCATCTTCCTTCATGCGGCCACCGGGAAGAAAGAACATAGGACAAGGTGAGCCGAATCATCGCGTGTTTGCACGAGCCGCCTCTATTTCACGGCCAGCCCATGCGGCCGCGCCGGTCCGGTCGCAAACGCCGTGTTGAAGTTCACGTCGAACCGACGATCAAGGCGCATGCGATCCTTGAAGACCTTCACCACGTGCACGTGATGGTCGCCTTCAAAGTGAATCTTGCCGAAGTTGTCCTCGTTCAGGAAGTAGTCGCCGACCACAAGCCGTTCGTCATCGTCGGTCAGAGTCAGCGAGTGCGGGCCTGCATCTGTCCCGAGGTCGACGAGCCCAGCCTGCACTGGAATCTCCGGATTGCTGATATCCAGCATTCCCACCTGCCCCGTCATGAATGAAGCGAACAGCAATCGGTCGCCCTTCGAATTAATCGCTAGCAGTTGCGTCATTCCGCCTGACACGGGGACTTCCACATGCGGGACAAGGTTGTCGCAGTCGAACACCGCCTGCGACGTTCCACCGATCGGGTCTACCAGGTACACCAATCCATCGAACATACCCGCCGTGAACGCCCGCCCCTGCGGATCATGCGGGATCATCTTCACGTCCATGGTGCCGACCGCGCTCGGAATCGGAATGGTGCGCAGAATCTCCCGGCTCTCGAAGTCCCACACCCGGATCGCCCCGCGCAGCACCGGGTCACCCGGCACAATGTTCAGCGTGCTCGCCGGAAGAATAAAATCCGAAGTGACCATCAGATTCAGATCCGGACGCGCCGAAATGCCGTGCGGGTTGAACCCGTCCATCGGTGGATTGACCGGCCACTCCTCCACCAGTTTCAGGTGCCGGTCAAACTCCGCCAGCCGCCCGGGCGCCCCGCCCATCGCCGACCCCATCTGCGTAACCAGGAACCCGCCGTGCTCCAGCGGAAGAAAATCATCCGTGATGCTCGACTGCGACGCGTTCGCTGAAAACATGAACTTCGGATGCCGTGCATTCGACACGTCAAAGAAGAAGATGCTGTTTTGCCCGCTCAACAGGCTCAGCAGTCCCCCGCAAGCCAGCACATTCTTATCGGCTGAGAGATGGCAGTGATGCGACTCGTTGTTCGTATTCCCTGGCACCGGGATCGGTACCGTGCGTAGGACCTTGCCGTAGTCATCGGAGTCTTCGTCGAAGTTGATCACGGCCAGGAAGTCAGGGGCGACGCGCGCCTGGTCGCTCGCCCACACATATAGGGTCTTGTCCTTGCCCGGACGCCCGTGGTCATCGCGACCTTGATCGGCCGTCGCCGCAGGCGCGGCCATCAACGCCACGCCGCACAGAAAAATCCACAACAAAACAAACTTCGACTGCCGGTTCAACGCCATAACACTCCTTGATCAAGCGGGATCGCTGACTCCTTCGGCAGACGCGGCACACGCACGCGCATCCGCAGAGGTTTCCCAGCACTCTTCGTTGAGCCGCCGATCAGGTCAATTCCCCGCGTCTTCCATGTGTATGGAATTCCGGTTCTCGCCGTGCGAAGCCTTCCGGGAAACGAAACGCGGGCGCCGGTCACCATCCCCGTGTTCGCCGCATGCCGCCGTCAATCTCCCAGCCTTATGAATGAGTTAACCGATGAGAAGTGCTCAGTTCCGGCAAGCCAGAAGGGATGGTAGACTCCTGCGCAACCGACCTTGGGTCCGTGCCATGGGCAATCCTGTCCCTGCATCGCGAATCTTCCGTTTTGACGACTACACCCTCGACGCGCGCACCGGCGAACTCGTTCGCAATGGGACAAAACTCGCCCTGCGCGAGCAACCCCTGCAACTACTACTGGCGTTGCTCGAACAGCCAGGGGAACTGGTTTCCCGCGAGCACCTGATTGGGCGTCTGTGGGAGCAAAACACCTTTGTGGATTTCGACCGGGGCCTCAACAAGGCGGTCAACCATCTGCGCGAGACCCTGGGCGACTCCGCCGAGCATCCCCGCTACGTCGAGACTCTTCCCCGGAAGGGCTACCGGTTCGTAGGACAACTCAAAGACGACGAGCGCCCGATTCCGTCGCCAGTACTCATCCCGCCTCAGACGCGTTCCCGCAGTCGCTGGTGGCTCGCCATCCCGGCCGCCGCCCTGGTGCTGTCCGCGGCCGTCGCCGCGAACTTTGGAAGCATCCGCACCCGCATTGTGGGCCGACTACATCCGGGTCCGCCACGTATTTCCTCGATCGCTGTGATCCCGCTCGAGAGTCTCTCAGGCGATCGTGACCAGGAATATTTCGCGGATGGCCTCACCGACGAACTGATCACCAACCTTGCCAACATCGGGAGCACTCGGGTCGTCTCCCGCGCATCGATCCTCCGCTACAAGGGAACGAAGCAAAGCATTGCGGAAATCGGCCGCGCGCTCGATGCCGACGCCATCATCGAAGGCACGGTCACGCGTTCCGGAAATCGCATGCGGATCACCGCGCAGCTGATCCAGGTATCCACCGACATGCACCTGTGGGCCGAAGCCTACGAGCAGAACCTGAGCGAGGCGCTCGACCTGCAAAACCGCGTGGCCACCGACATCGCGCACAAGGTCGCCATCGTGATTCGTCCGCTCGAGTCAGCGCAGGCCGTCAATCCGCAAGCCTACGGCCTCTATCTGAAGGGCCGCTACTACTTCTATCAATATTCGTCCCGCGGATGGCAGCAGGCCATCGATCATTTCCAGCAGGCTATCGCCGTCGATCCCAATTTTGCGCCTGCCTATTCCGGACTCGCCGACACCTATCTGGTCGCCGGCGCCTACGGAGTCTTCAATCCGCAGGAAGCACTCATGCAGGGCAAAGCCGCCGCGCAAAAAGCTCTGCGCCTCAACGACAATCTCGCCAGCGCACACTATGCCCTAGCCACCGCCTACACCTGGTACGACTGGGATTGGGCGAATGCCGAGAAAGAATTTCAGCGCGCGTTGGCTTTGAATCCCGACGACGCGCTCGGCCGCAATTGGTACGGCGGATATCTATCGCTTCTCGGCCGCCACGAACAGGCTCTCGAACAGCACCAGCGTGCACTTCAACTGGAACCCTTCTCTCTGATCATCAACGCGAACCTGGCACGCGGCTTGTACTGGGCCCGCCGCTACGACGAAGCCATCGCCCAGGCGCGCAAGACGCTCGCTCTCGACCCTTCCTTCGGCGTTGCTTTGTTTTGGCTGGAAGGTTCGCTTCGCCACAAGCAGATGTTCCGCGAAGCCGTCGCGCTTCGGCAGGCAGTCAGCCCGAAGAATTCAGACGCGATCGCGCAACAGTTCCGCAAGGAAGGCTTCCAGGGATTGTTGCGCCGGAACGCTGAGGACTTCAAGAAAGGCGGTGCGTTGGTGGAAGCCGCGCGCTGCTACGCCCAGATTGCTCAGAAAGACAAAGCGCTGTCTCTTCTCGAAGACTGCTTTCAACATCGCTGCTCGTCGATGGCCACCCTGAACGCCGAACCCGACTTCGACGTCTTGCGCAACGATGCCCGCTTCCGGAGCCTGTCGCAGCGTGTCGGATTGCAGTGATCGGAACTCTGGACAAAGCCGCGAAGCGGCGGCATAAATTAGCCAAGTGCGTAAGCACTGGGTAAGGCGCCCTTCCTTGAGCAAGCCCCTGAGGGGCGACACTCCGGCGATGCGGTCGTGAGCCCGCGAGCTTAGCTGGCGCGACCCTTCGCCACTGCTTCGTGCCGTCGTGCACTCTCGGGCAACACTTCCCATATCCCGTCGAATTTCACGAAATACGGTTCGACCGAAATATCCGGAAAATTCGACGTCAACAACTGCGCCGCCCGATGCAACTCTCCCCGATGATGCTCGGCCTCCGCCGCCCGATCGCCCTTGAAATGCGCCAGGCCGCCATACGTCGCGCAATCGGAGTGGCTCATCACCAGTACGCGCTTGGTCTGATGCAGGCGAATCGACATGCGCACCTGCTCCAGGATGAAGTCCTGCTCGAAATCATTGCGGGGCGAAGCCAAAGTCTTCGCTCCCCCGGCGACGATAATCATGTCGGGCCGCTCGATCGACTGCTTGCGCAGAAACTTCCGCACCACCTGGCTGATGCGCGCGTCGAAGCAGCACAGCACGGCCGCATCAGCGACGTAAGGATCAGCAGGAGAATCGAAGTGGAAGATCTTGCGCAACCGTCACCCCACTTCATTGTAACGTGGACCTCCGCCCCTTGAATTCCCTGGACCGTAGCGCCGGCGTCCCGCCGGCAGTGGCGAGGGCGTCTCGCCCTCGCCAATTTGGACTCGCCGCACTGGCGGAGGATTTATTTGTTTGCTGAACTCGCGGCGGGCGGGACGCCCGCCGGACTGCCGGCAAGATGCCGGCGTTACAAAAAAGTGAGACCTTCCACCTGTGTGCTGGGGAACTGAGAACTGAGAACTGAGAATCCCGTGACCCCCATCACCTGTCAAGCCCCACCTACGTCACAAATCCCATACATCTCCATCAATCAACGCCGAATATAAACTTCCTCAACGTGTCACAATCACCCCACCCAAATTGCTATTCTAAAATCAGGCCAGAGATGGCGCTGTTCCGTGTGTCCTAGGCAGAACCGCGCGGACCCTTACCGTGTAACTTGGACCCCAGGGAGACCAAGCCGGACATCTGACGCGGCGTAGGCCGACTCACCCGCTACTGAGTCATACAGGGCTCATAGCATGCGTGAACCGTACCCGCAGCGGGAGTGATCACTCCTCATCGCTTTAGAGAGCGAGAAGGAAAAGACAAAGAGCAGCCCCGGAGGGGCAGGAAGAAGGTAAATCGCACTGCGCCGCTCAAGCCGCGCCCTGATACAAAACTTTGTCAATGTAGCGCGGCGCCCTCACCCGCGAAAGCTTTGAGTCGCAACAAACGATCGCATTCCCGTGCCCACTTACCACGTCTTGAATTGTCTGACCTTCCGGCCGCGTCGGGATCTTAACTTCGTGGCAAACCAATCTGGAAATGCACCCAGCCCCATCAGTACCGATCCGGCGAGGATAAGAGCAGGCGAGCGGAGCAACGCGAAGTATGCATTGGCCATCGCCATGCCGCGAGTAAACAAAGCTACTCCCATCACGACAGCGAACAACCCGCAGCCAAACAACCCGATCCGCTGACCGATGCTCAGATGATGTCGTCTCGACGCTTCTGGCATCACGCCCCGCGCTTCGCTTTCAGCTCGCCCAACAGATGCTCGATGCGATCTTCTTTCTCGAGTGCAGCCAGTCGATCTTCGACGTTGTCAGTCGCGATCTCGGACTTGGCCTGGCTGACGGCTTCGGCCCGCACCACTTTATGCTTCATACGATCGAATGCTGCGGCCTTCGATCCGTCTCCGATGTTGATGCGGGCGTCGCTGGCTTTTCCGACGGCGCGAGCGCGGCGATGCTGCGCGATCAGCAGATCGGCCTTGGCCTGCGCTTCGGCCAGCTTCTGATCGAGCTGGCGCAATGCCGTCTTCAAGTTTTCCACCTGCGCCTTCTGATCAGCCACCTGCTGCCCGAAGCTGCCCGACATGTCGCGATAGCTCTCGACGCGCAACAGCGCGGCACGCGCCAGGTCGTCCTGCTTCTTGTCGACAGCGAGTTCGGCCTTGCGCATCCATTCGGCAACTTTGTCTTCGTTCTCTTTCTGTTTTTTCTCGAGCAAGTGCTGGTCGGCAATGGCGATGGCCACCTGCGTCTTCACCTGCAGCAATTGGTTCTGCATGTCGAGGATGACCTGCTTGATCATCTTCTCGGGTTCTTCGGCCTTATCGATCAGGTCGTTCAGGTTGGCACGGACTAATGTCGAAACGCGCTCAAGTAATGCCATGACTCCACCTCGGTTCTTGATTCAGTTCTCGGTTCTCAGTTCTCATTTTGGCTATCAGCTATCAGCCACCAACTATCAGCTGCCAGCTCGCAATTGCCTTCTCGCTTCGCACTCGGGACATTTCTTGCGGCCCAGCGATGCACCTGCCGCAATGCCTACGAAGATTCCGGCGACGAGCCACACAGCGACGTGACCAGAGAGAATCGCTGCCAACGTGCCGATCGCGATTCCAATCACGATGCTCAGACCCAGATGCTTGGATTTGTTTTCTGCCGTAGTCATAAGCCAGATCCCTCACGACATTCGGTCGAGTTCGACGGGCGAGGACGCCCGTCGCTCCATCGCCCCCTTTCCCCTAGGTGCCCACCCTTGTCCCTCCGATTTTTGATGGACAGGGTGGGAGCAAGCTCATAGCTCGGCGCTCGTAGCTCGACTATTTGCCGTTCGTTGGTGGCTTCTCCGCCTTGTCGCCGATCTGGCGGACTTTGCCGAGCAGTTCGCGGACGTCCATGCCCGAGAGTGTCTCGAACAACGCCGGCACCTGCGCAGCCATCTTGGCGATGTCGCCCGTGATCTTGCTCATTCCGGCAGCGTCCCCGTTGCCCGTCGAGACGATGGTGATCTTGTCGACGTTGGCCAACGGGCTGGCCAGCGCGCGCACCACTTCCGGCAAGCCGGTGATCAGTTTGTCGACCACTGCGGCCTGGTTGTATTCCTGGAAGGCCTCGGCCTTCACGTTCATGGCTTTCGCCTCGGCCTCGCCTTTCTTGAAGATGATCTCGGCTTCGGCTTCGCCCTGCTGGCGGATCGACGAAGCATGACCCTCGGCTTCCGCCATGAGGCGCTGCTTCTCGGCCTGGGCGATCGTCTCAATACGCTGACGCTCGATCTCGGCCTGCTTCAACACGGTCGCGATCAGTTCTTTCTCGCGGCGATTGATTTCGGCCTCCTGCACCTTGACCTGTCCTTCTTTCTCGACTTGCTGCACGCGTACGCTCTCGGCGATCACCTGCTGCTGCATGATGTTCGCCTGGATGTCGTACGCCTTGTCGGCCTGCGCTTGCTGCTTCTTGGTGACTTCCAGGTATTGCGCTCTCTTGATCTCGAGGTCGCGCTGCGCTTCGGCCTGCTTAGCCTGCGACAACGTTTCTGCGAGCACGCGTTCCTGGTCCGCCTGCGCTTTCGCAACCGCGGATTCGCGCTGCGCGAGTGCGCGCTTGATGGCCGTATCGCGATCGGCTTCGGCGGTGGCCACATCGGCATCGCGCTTGATGCGCGCGATATCCGGCCGACCCATGTTTGAGATGTACTCGTTCTTGTCGCGCACTTCCTTGATGGTGAACGAGATAACTTCGAGCCCCATCTTGCTCATGTCGTCGGCGCAGGTGGCGCGCATGCGGTCGCCGACCATCTCGGGCTGCTTCACGATTTCTTCCACCGTGAGCTGCCCGATGATGCCGCGCAGGTGACCTTCCATCACCAGACGGATCAGGCCTTCGCGCTCCTGGTCGGCCTTGGTCAGGAACTGCTCCGAGGCAGTGAGGATCGATTCGACATCAGATTTCACCTTGATCTGAGCGACGGCTTCGACCGTGACCGCGACGCCCTGCTTGGTGTAGAGATCCTGCTGCGGCGCTACGTCGAACGACATCAGCTCAAGTGAAAGTTCGCGGCATACCTGCACCATCGGCCACACAATAATGCCGTGGCCTTTGACCACCCGCGTTCCGCCAACGCCGTAAACGATGAGCGCCTCATGCGGGCCTGCCTTGCGATAAAGCCTGGCCAGAAAACTGAACAAGAACATGATCGTCAGGACGCACAACCCGACAATGACCCATCCTGCAGTAGAAATTCCGAACGTCATATCTCCTCCTATGCCAATTCAAGCCGAACTGTCCGCTACGTATGTGCGGAGTGTTTCATCATGTCCAGGTCGCGCACCGTGCGCGCCGGATCATTGGTCCCTAAGAAAACTTCGCCCTCGTGCGTCGTGATATGCACGACGTCGTTTCCCCACACGTAGGCGCGAGTCTTGCCCGCGCCGCGAATTCCATAGCCCCGCAACGCCATCCACTTCTCGGGACGGTAGTCGGCAATCTGCGCTTGCGGAATGGAGCGCAAACGGTAGCCGAGCGTGCTGATCTCAAGACCCGCGGAAGTGAAGCGATAATTAAAGCCGCTCCAGGTGTGTGCTGCGATAAGCAGGAAAAACGCCGACGATAGCGCCATGCCAGTGCGGGCTCCGCGCAGCGGGATTGCATACGCTGCCGCTAACTCGATAATCGCAATCAAGAGAAACAAGACTGCAAACGCTCGCGAGCCATGCGACTCTTCCGCGAGTATCGGCGTCTCAGGCAGCGGACTGCCGCGCTGCGCGCGCAGATAGATGATGGTGAATATGACAATCGCGAGCGGGATGCCCAGCAACCCCGGCGCAATTGGAACCGGCGCGCCCGTGAGGTTGTATTCGATGATGCCTTGGTTCACGCAGAAAAGCCCGCCCAGGATCATGTAGAAGAATCCCAGAACCGCGATGGACGAGTTCTCGATGGCTCTCTTCTGTCGCAGGATCACGAGGGCGATCGCTGTGAAGATGACCAGGACGAACATGGTCACGCCCAGCGCGTAGGAAAGAGCGGTCGTGCGCGACATCCAGCCGTTGGGGTGGCCGTTGGCGGCGAAGTGCGTGGCGACGGCACCGGGAAGTGCGTTCCAGGATTGCGCGTAGCGCAACGCGGTGAGTGGAAGGGCCAGCCACATCAGCGCGGTCAGGATTGTGAAGAGTCTGCGGTTCATAGTGGCCCTCAGGGGCTAAAGCCCCGGCTTTCGTTCTGTCTTCGGCACGACTGAAGTCGTGCCCTTCCCTTTCGTGGCGCTCGCAATCAGCTTCGTGGCGCCCGCGTTCAGTGGCAAGGTGCGTCAGCGCCTATAGGCGCTCTGTTTTCGTCCTCGTTACGGCGCGCCTGAAGGCGCGCCCTGATACGAATCCGTCCGCGAACCGACGGGCGAGGACACCCGTCGCTCCATCGTTTCGTGCACGGTTCGCGCCCGGCGTCGGATGCGCTCTCCGGAGGCACTTCGTTTAGGGTGCAGTGCTTTCCGCTTGCGTCTCTTCGCCGGATATTTCTGTCCAGGGGCGGACGTAGGCGATGCCCCGGTCGTAGCGCTCCACCACGACTTCCACTCCTTTCGCAATTGCGGCGCCCGATTCGCTGCGGGCCCCGCAGACGCGGCGTGTGCCGGCTTGCGAGTAAATGAGTTCTCCCGTACCGCCTTCACGGATCGAGATCGACATTCGTCCGAGCACGCCGACCATTTCGTAGTCCGCGGGATCCATGTCTTCTTCCTCCGAGGTGAGCACCTTGCTCAGAAACAAGAACACGATGCCGCCTCCGATCAAGCCGCTAGTCAGCGCGATGCCCAGCCCCATCACGAACCACAAGCTCGAATACCGCGTCAGCAGGTAGCCCGTGCCGCCGAACCAGGCAAGAAACGCGGTGAGCGTGACGAAGTTGAACGGCGAGACTGACGCTCCGCGTACAGCGCGAATCGGTCCTCGCGGTCCCGTTACTGTTCCTGCCGCTGCGCCCGGAGCATGTGCTCCAATCGGAGCGTGTGCGACGGGCGCGTGTCCGCCGAAGTGCAGGTGTCCGCCATGCCAATGCGGAAAGTGAAAATGCCAGTTCGTGCCTCCGCTGAGAAACGAGATCAGGCTGAAGGCGAATCCCACGACGAAACAAATCAGATAGAAGTTCGCCCACGTCATTGCACTCGCCTCCCTTCCACCGACTTGCGGCTGCGATGATTACGCAGCGCGTCGGGATCCAAAGCCTCGAGCAAACGCTCGGCCAGGCCGGGCGTATCTAGAATCGCGCCCAGCAGCAGAAAGCAGCTGCGCGTGTCCTTGTGGCGCGCGCACTTGATGAGCACATCACTCACCATGCGATCGCTCACGAAGCGCTCCGAGCCTTGCAGCAGCCACACGTCGAGCTTGCCTTCGGTGGTGCGCAAGTCGCTGGTCAGTTCTGTGTGGTAGCCATCCGGGTCATCGACCAGGAAGCCCGGGTGCACTTTGAAGAACTTCGCCAACAAGGTGCGCGAAGATTGCGTCATGTGGCGGCGCGAGCCGCGCTCGATCTGCGAGAGGTACGACTGGCTGATGCTCTTGCCGGTCTCGTCCTTGACGGCGCGCACAATCTCTTGTTGCGTCATGGGACGTCCCAACTCGCGCAACGAGCCTTCGACTTCGCGCAGGTAGCGGATTTTTTCGCCGAGCGTCATATCTCAAATCGCCATAGTTATATTGCAATTTGTAATGTTCTGTCAAGCGCCGGATCTAGCGTATTTTCATTGACTTCCAGCCGAGGTTTGTCTGATCTGGGATCGCTTCTCTGTCCCCTGGACTCAGCACGGGATCGTGAGCATGCGAACTGTGACCACTGACCTTGCTCCGAAACGTGGCGGCCGTTAAGCAATGGATATGCGAGACGTCGTCATCCAATTGCACGCGGGCGAGTATCACGACTTCGCCCGCTACCTCGCGGCCCTGAACTCCGCGCGATCGTTCTCGACACACCACGCCGTCGCTTCCACACGGCTGCGCAGCTTCTTCTGCAGTACCTGTGCGGGTTGGGACAGCTGCTTCCCCATTTGTGGTCACTGCGCGGTCTGCCTACGGTGGTGGTGTTCAGTCACTTCGCGTTTGTGGTGAAGCTGCTAGCACGCTGTGGGCTGCTGGATTACGAGCGGCTGTTCTGCTTTGGGTTCCTCGTGCACGACCCGCGCTGGTTTCGCGTGGTGCGGTGTCTGGTGCGACTGGATCGCGCCCACGATCACTACGTCATCTTCAGCGAGTCAGAGGCGGAGCTGTACCGCACTGCGTTCGGCATCGAGCGAGAGCGGATGCATTTCGTTCCGCTGGGGGACTGGCGGCAGATCCGCCCGATCGATGGACAGGTCGTGCCTGTTCGCGGGGATTACTACCTGGCCGGCGGACGCAGCAACCGCGACTACCCCGCGCTGGTGGAAGCTTTCCGTTCCCTGCCCGCGCGTCTGGTGATTCTGTGTTCACAAGTGAACCTGGAGGAACTCGGTCAGGTACGAATACCAATAATGTCACGCTCTTGTGCGACGTTCCTATCACGACCTTCGATGAATACGTTCGAGGTGCGAAAGCCGGCATCATCTCCCTGCGGCACGATACGGGTTCGGCCGGGCAGAGTGTGGCGCTCGCGCTCATGCGAAACGCGAAATGCATTGTGGCTACCCGGGCCGGGGGATTGATGGAATACATCGAGGATGGGGTGTCGGGTTACTGGCTCGATCATGTAGCGCGGGACTTGCCAGCATGCGTGCGACAAATCGAGGCGGATCCGCGTCTCGCCGAAAAGATGGGCGAGGCCGGACGGAGGAGATATGAGGAACGCTTCTCGCTCACGATCGCAGCGGAGGCGTTTGAGAATGTGCTCGCGACGGTTCCGTTGGGGGCGAGTTCGTTGAGGGAGAAGGTCGCGATCGGGGCTGCCTAAAGAGGCTGCGGCTAAGTCCCGGAAAAACTGGCGAGCCGATTCCCGCCACTGAAGTGGCGGGCTATTTTCAGCTGCCCTCGAGCAGGCGGAGTGCGAGGCCCCGAAGTGACGAACCCGAGACTCGGGCACCTTATAGCGCGATCTAAGCCTTATCTGAAAGAGCTTCGAAGTGCTCCACTTTCGGGCCACGATCGATCAGGAATTTTTCATCCTCCGGGTAGTAGACGGCTTTCTCGTAGTCTTCTCCGGCGAAGGCTTTGATTGCGTCCCAGGATTCCCAGAGTGTGAGCAAGAAGAATTCGCATTTGCCGTCGAAAATGCGGCGCAGGGTGTGGACGCCACGATTGCCGGGGGTTTCTCTGTATTCCTTCAGTCCGGTTTTCTGCAGGTACTCGTAGTAGATGTCTTTGTCGGATTCGCGGACGGTGCCGCGCCAGATGCGGGCGATCATTTTGCATCCTCCGCGTTCGTAGATGAGGTGCCGGCGCCCAGCGATTCTGAAGTTGAATGCAATCTCATCTGGTAAACCGTGGGGAAGACTTCTCCGGAAGCGTCGGTTCGCACAAAACTCCGAACTAACTCCGAGCGAGAAAAATGTCCAAAGCTGAGAAGTCGAATCAGTTCATTCTTCGAAAAGCTCTCCCAGTTGTGCTTTCGATTCCAGGGAAAGCAAGTCGCCTCGACCACCGTACTGCACAGGCCTTCGTGGATCCCAGCCTCGATCTGCGTGCGCAGCCATCGCAGGTAGAGCAGCTTGCTCTCGAGCAGGTCGCGCGGATTTTCGCGGAACACAACTCCACGAACGGAAGGAATATCCGCGCGCAGCGTGTGGATGTGCCCGTGCCCTTCGACCAGCACGTCGATCGGTAACGCGAGCAGGCGCTCGAGAGTATCGATCCATCGCAAGCTGTCCACGTCTGGATTGGGCGTGGCGAAGTAGCTGCCCATGAAAGCGTCGCCGGCGATCAGAACTTTTTCGACTCGGTCGTAAAGCACGATGTGGTCGTCACAATGTCCGGGAGCGGAGAGCACCTCGAGTTCACCGTGGGCGGTTTTCAGGCGGTCGCCGAGCGTCTGGAAATCGGGCTCGAGTGGGTCCGGCCGTCCGATGATGGCCGCGCGGACCCACGGCAGGCGCCAAGGGGACTGCAATGACTTGGCCGTCGCGGCGGACACATAGAGGGGGACGGACAGCCGGCGCGACGCCCAGTTCAAGTTGCCAACGTGTTCTTCGTGATGGTGAGTGGCGACCACGCATTGAATCGCGCCGGTGGGCAGTCTCCGCAGATGGCGGGCGAGCGAACGCCGCATGCGAGGAGAACCCGGATCGATCAAGACCCCGTCATAGACGATGGTGGTAAAGAGTTCGCCGAACAGCAATGGGACGACATCAGGCGGAATGCCGCCCAGAAATGCGATGGATAACTTGCAGCCCAGGAAATCGAAGCGCCGGCGGAACGTGCGGAGATGCGTGACCACCTGACCACCGAGTTCACGCGCTCCCGCACCCATGATCAGAGGCATGCGCAAGACCAATCCGATGAAGTAGCAGCTCCAGAAGGTGGCGAAGAATGTCTTGCGGCGCACCAACTCGGGCCGCGCGACGCGGCAGGCGCCACCGCGGCACTTGCTGACGGCATAGCGATTGCGCGCGACAAACCGATAGCCAGCGATTCCAAGCCAGCGGAAAGGCAGCATGCCACCCAGCCACCCAATCAAGAAAGTAGGCGGGAACAATCGTGCCAGGACGGCAACCGCATTCCAGCCACGATGCAGCTGTCCTGATGGGGAGATGACGTGGAGTTCTCGCAAACAGTCGTCAACTTTGAGATCGGGATGCACTTGGGCGAGAGTCGCCACATCAATGGGCAGAGCCGAGACTTGGTGCTTACGGTCAAGCAGGCGAAGCCAGGAAACAAATGCCTGGCAGACTTCACACTGGCCGTCGTAGATGGCGACGTGGTGAGCGGCAGGGGTTGGAGCGGCAGAGACGTCCAGCACGGCAACCTGCGATGCAGTCCGTACGACGGTTTCTGGCGGAGTCGCCATGAGAGATGGGAACGGGTCGATTGTGTCAGAAATGGGTTGCGCGTTCCATAGATTTGATTGTTGCTTACGGATGAGGCTGAGGCATAGGCGTTGTCCCCGGGGCCGGATGCACAGACGGCTCGTCGAACTGATTCATGTTTTCTTTCTTCCAGCGCATGGCGGCGGTGATGCGGGTGCGGCCGCTGGGGTGGTCGTAGAAGAGAATTTCCTCGATGGTGCCGGGATCGAGTTTGCGGTACTCGCCGAGTTTCAGATCGACCGCGGCTTCGCCGTCGGGTTGACGGGCGGCGTTCAGTCCGAAAATGTCGGCTTCGTATTCTTCGGTGCGCGTCCAGGTATTGCTGATAGGCGTGGTCACGAAGAAGAAAATCGACAGCAGCAGCGCGGCCAGGGGGAGGACGGCAACGTCGGTGATACCGGAGATACCCCACCGCTCGCCCCAGCGGCCGAGAGACCAGTTCATACTCCAGTTGAGGAAGGCAAAGCCGAGCAAGAAGATCAGCGAGAAGAACAGGACGCTTTTGTAAATGTGGTGCAGGACGTAGTGGCCCATCTCGTGGCCCATCGTGGTCATGATTTCTTCGGGCGTGCAGCGGTTCAGCAAGTTGTCGTTGAGCGAGATGCGCTGAGTGCTGCCGAGTCCGCTCACGTTGGCGCTGACCCGATTCGATTGGCGGGACTCATCGACTTCGTAGACGTCGGTAGCGGGGATGCCATTGGCACGCGCCAGGCTGAGGATCGACTCCTTCATCTTGGCGTCTTTCATCGGCGTGTAGGTGTTGAATAAGGGCGCGATGTAGACCGGAGCAATGATCACGAGCAGGACCAGCAGCACCACGCTGGTGAGCGCTCCCCACACCCACCAGTTCTTGCCGAGGCGACGGACAATCGCGAACAGGATCATGAGTGCGATTGCGCCCAGGACGAGGCCGATGGCGAGGCCAACCAGTTGATCACGCAGCCACGATCCGAAGGTTTGCGTGGAGAGTCCATATTGATGTTCGCGGAAATATCCCTCATATACGCCCATGGGAAATTGCAGCAGGAACGTGATGAGGAAGAAGGGCAGGACGTAGAGGAGGGTTTGCAGATGAATGTTGCCGCCGGTGCGCGCGGCCCAATCGCGCATGTGAGCCGAGAGACGCGTCTGCAACAAGAACAGCATGATCGCGGAGAAGAGGAGAAAATCCCACAGTTGAAGCCAGTAGCCGCCTTCGAAATAGGAGTCGGAGCGGGCTTTCTTGTCGGGAGCGATCGTGGCGAGCCAGGCGTCGGTGGCGGCTTTGACATCGAAGTTCGAGCTGGGGCGGGCGGCAGTCGGGATGTCGAGCGTGGTGGACGGCGTGGTGTCAGCGCGGGAGATTGCAGAGAGGCAGATTGCCAGAAAGACGAAACAGACTAGGTGGCGGGGAGTCATCGATGCTCCGGAGAGGTGGGGTGACACCGCAAATCATCGGAAACGATAACACAGGGGAGTAGAGGGAACGATCGACGAATTCCACCCGAAGCGCATAATGCCTGCAACGAAGAAAGAAGTTCATACACTAATAACCTGAAGCGGGCCTTTCAACAGGATTGGGCCATCTCGATCTGTTCACTCTCGCGTCAAGGTGGTAATCCATGAGGATGATTGCGATATATGCATGGCAAGTGACGTTAGCGGCCGCCGCTCTGGCTCAAAGCGCCGGGAACCCACCGCACTCTTCCCTCGAAACACCTGGCCCCGCCGCGCCGGCTGTGTGTGACGGCAAGGACCTCCCCATGAGGTTGAAGGATGGTTCGGCGGGCGTGCCCGTGAAGTGCTGCCGCGGGCGGGATGATGTTCTGGTTCAAGAAGGGCGGGGCGCTACAGGACTGGCTTTCCGGCTACGCGGCACGCCTTGCAGCAATTACAAGCCTAAGCCTCAAGATGCCTGCGAAGTATCAGGCCAGTGCGACTTCGGTCCGTGCGGCGTCGCTCCGCTACTGCCGGTTAGCGGGACGGAACAGCACGTCTTCAAACCTGAACATGCGGTGAAAGCGTGTGGATATCAGATCAAGCTGGAGCCGAACTCTGGCGGAGTGGACCAGTTCGATGCGTATCCGGAGCTGTACAGAAACACTGAACAAGAGTACCCGCTGGTCACGCCTGCCTGTCCGTACACGGCGTGCGACGGGCATCGACCCGCCATCACCGTCAGCGTCACGACGGTTGCGAATCAGGCCACCGGAACTGTCAAGAGCCAACCCGAGGGAATTTCGTTGTCGCAGGCGGGTACGGCGAGCAAGAAATTCTCCGATCCGATAAAGATCACCGCGAACCCGAAGGGACCGAATGCACGGGCAGTTTTTTCTGGCGGCGGATGCACGGTGAACGGCGGGTTGGGAGAAACAGTGCATTGCAATGTACCGCTCGCTCCCGATCCGGAGGTCACTGTGACGTTTGAATGCAAGCCAGGTCAGACGTGCCAGATGCAGTAGTCCCCACCCACCGGGATTAGTGTGAAAAAGGACAACGCCCTCGGGAACGAGGGCGTTGCATCGCGACTTCGACCGATTTACTGTCTGCGGCCGTTGTGCTTCTTGTTGTAGATCTGGTTCGATACGTGATTCTGCTGGCGGTTGACCTGGCGGCGTTCCGCAGGCGTCAGTTTGCCACCGTTGGCCGCGCGGTCGTTGCGAACTTCGCGATTGATGCCCGCTTCTTTGCGCTCGAGGTTCGAGGCTTCGCCGGCGGTCAACTGGCCGCTCTTGATACCCTGCGCGATGCGGTCCTGCTGATTTTCAGCGCGCTTGCCGACTTCGCTTTTCGGGCTCGTGTTCTGCGTCTGTGCGTCGTGCTTCTGGTTGTAGATCTGCTTCGAGAGCTGGTTCTGCTGCTGGTTGAGAACTTTGCGATCGGCGCCGGTGAGTTTGCCGTTGTCCTCGCTGCGCATGAGCTTTTCTTCTTTATTGAGGTTCGATTCCTTCTTCTCGAGATTGGCGGTCTCGCCGGCGGTGAGTTGTCCGTCGGCCACGCCGTTGGCGATGCGGTCCTGCTGGTTGTCTTTGCGCTGGTTAATCTGCGCAGTCGCGGGCAACAACAGCGCTGCCAGAGTGGCGCTGCACAATACGATGCGGGTATTGATCTTCATCCGATATCTCCTCTGTCACTTTTGAACTGCTGCAGCCCTACGGCCGCTCAGGGGATTGAACACAGGGGTTGCGGGATTGTTGCGGTGCGGAGGAAATGTCTGGAAATGGGAAGGATAGGAAGGTAACAGGTTACTGGCATGACCAGGAAGGTCCGCATTACTGACTTAATACTTGCCGCAGATCAGACCGAGTGATACTTAAAACGTGCGCCCTTCGCCGGAAAGGTATTGGCCATGAAAGTCCTGGCGGCGATCGCACTGTTGAGTCTTGCTCTTCTCTCTGCGAGTTCCCCGAATTCCGAAGCGCCCACCGGATTCGACAACAAAAGCAACGGCATGGTGGATGATGCCACGCACCAAGCGGACCAGGTTAAGTTCGACGACACGGAAACCATAGCAGACGGCCTTGGGCCGATCTATAACGCGCAATCGTGCCGCGAGTGCCATCAGAATCCCACGTCAGGCGGAACCAGCCAGGTCGCGGAATTGCGTGTGGGCCATGAAGGGGCCGACCACGTCTTTCAAAATCCGGAAATCCCGATCGCGCACGGCGCCGAGGTCATCAAGGGACGCACACTGGTGAATGATCGCTCGATCTGTCCGAGCGGCGCGTTTCCCGACACGGAGATTCAGGAGCACGTCCCTGACAGTGAAAACATTCGCACGACTAGAATTTCGTTGGGGCTGTTGGGGGATGGGTTCGTCGAAGCGGTACCCGATGCGACGCTGGTTGAACTGGCGCGTAAACAGTGCACGGAGTCGCATCGCAAAATCTGTGGGCAGGCGATTTCCGTGCCGATCGTCGAGGCACCCGGCGAAACTGGCATTGGCCGCTTCGGTTGGAAGGATCAGCACGCGAGTCTACTGTCATTTTCAGCAGATGCCTACTTAAACGAGATGGGTATCACCACTCGCCTGTTCCCTGACGAGTTCACCAAGCTCTGCAACACGGCCGCCGAGCCTAACGATGCCGCCGGTCCCGACGGGCTCGATGATGTTGACCACTTTGCCCGGTTCATCCGCGCGTCCAAGGCGCCGGCCCGAGACGCGAAACTGGCAGGGAGCGAGCAATCCAAGAAAGGGGCCGCGTTGTTTGAGAAGATTGGCTGCGCTACGTGCCATGTAACCACCATGACCACGGCGGCGGCTGGCACAAAGATTAATGGAGGCACCTACACCGTTTCCGACGCGCTAGGCGGAAAAACCTTTTACCCATACTCGGATTTTCTAATGCACAACATTGGGACGGGCGATGGGATCGTGGTTCCGATGATCGAGCATTACGGACAGAAGATGTATTCGATCCAGTGGAAGAATTTCTCGCCTCAACATTTTCGCAATGCCCAATTCAAATTGCGCACCGCGCCGCTGTGGGGCGTTCGTTTCCGAAATCGTCTTATGCACGATGGAGAATCAACGACCTTGCGAGATGCAATTCGAAGGCACAAGAAGGAGGCCCGTGATTCGGCTCGGCGTTTCGAGAGATTGTCGGCTGCGGATAAGCAAGCGCTGCTGGAGTTTCTGAGCTCGCTGTGAGGAACGGACGCACAGGCGTCTCCGTCACACGCGCTGCAGGTCGCCCCGCACAATCTATAGCTCTAGTTTTCGTTCCATCGGGCATATATATGAGAGGCCAGAGCTTAGATTGCGGCTGAGTTACAAACTGACGCACTCTACTAAGAACGATATCTGCGCCTCGCAGGTTCCTATTTGGAACTCGAGACCTAAAATCGCCCAAGAGAAGTTCAATTCCCACTTGGGCCGAGCGTTTAACTAACGTTTCTCTTGACAACGCCCGAAAGGGCGGGCACACTCTCCGACGCGTCACAGACCACCGTTCGCCACGGAGTCGACTCGTATTTTCCTTCCTTCTCTGAGGTTCCCTACTATGAATTTCTGCGCCCCACTTCGTCTAGCCGTGTCCGTGTTTGTACTCATTCCTTATACCCTGGCGCAAAGTACAGCGAAGCTGCCAGTCTCTCGCGAATCGGCTAAGACATTGGTTCGAGCCGCCGAGAATCTCGGCTCGCCAACACTCAGTTCTGCAGCGGAAAGCTTATATGGAGAGATTCCTCTGGCTTTCGAACCGAACCAGGGGCAAGTTTCGGCAGACGTGAGATTCGTTGCCCGAGCACGCGGGTTGAGTGTGCTGCTTCAAGACAAACGCGCGACGTTAATTGCCAGTTCGGGAACCGCGAGTAGCGGTGTGGAGCGTTCGGAACTCGGAATCTCGCTGGTGGGAGCCTCGTGGCGGGGCCTTCCAGCGGCGGATGGTCGCCAAGAGGGAGTTAGTAACTATCTCGTGGGCAACGACCCTGCCGCATGGCATGCGGAAATCGCTAACTTCAGCCGGGTCAGCTATGCCAATGTTTATCCCGGAATTAATTTAGTGTTCTATGGCAATCACAGAAAGCTGGAGCACGATTTCCAGGTGGGTGCAGGCGTAGATTACCGGCAAATCCGTGTGCGACTGGACGGATCGAAGAGTCTTACCGTACAGGCGGATGGGGGATTGCAGGTAGAAACGAGCACAGGCAGCTTCCATTTCGAAGCTCCGGAAGTTTATCAAGACAAGGGCGCGGACCGGATTGCAGTAAAAGGCCGTTACGCTGTCGTCGCCAGGAACGAGTTTACGTTTCGACTGGGCAAATACGATCGAAGCCTACCGATCGTGATTGATCCAGTACTGAGCTACTCGACTTACTTAGCGGGAAGCAGCACTGACTTTGGGACCGCGATCGCGGTCGATCAGAAAGGCAATGCGTACGTGACCGGCTACACGTACTCGACAGACTTTCCCACCAAAGGCACCGCGACCGGCACGTGCGCGACGGCTTGCTCCCCGGTGAATGCCTTCGTCACGAAGCTGAATCCGACCGGGACTGCTCTGGTGTACTCCACCATCGTAGGAGGCTCAGGCTTCGATCAGGCGAACGCTATCGCGGTCGACGCTCTGGGCAACGCTGTAGTGGCGGGGAGTACAGGGTCTTTTGATTTCCCTCAGAAGAATGGAGTCACGGTCGTTCTTAGCACGTATGCGAATCATGGTTTCGCGTTTTCTCTGACCCCCGCCGGGACAAAATTCAACTTCTCCACTTACCTGGGCGGGGAGACGCAGGATTCGGCGACAGGTATTGCGCTGGATGCGGCTGGTGGCGTGTACGTCTCAGGCTACACGAGTTCAGCGAACTTCCCGGTGACGCCCGGAAACCAGATTGGGCCGCCGCCCGGTAATTCCAACAACGATCTTTTCCTGGTAAAGCTGGCGCGCTACGGAAAGTTCACGTTTTCGACGCTAGTGGGCGGAACCTCGTCGAACTATGGCGGGACGTTCTCCACACAATTTCCCATCTCGGTGGCCGTGGACTCATTGGGCGAAGCGATAGTGGCCGGCGGAGCCACCTCCGGATTTCCGACCACGACGGGCGCCTACCAAGCGGTCTGGCCGGGAAGTACTACAGGTTTCACGAGTGGATTTATCGGGAAACTCAACGCTCCGGGTTCGAGTCTTGTTTATGGCACCTACCTTGGTGGCAGCGGCGGTCCCAGCGGTGGGGATGGAGTGGGCCAAATCAAAGTCGACGCCCAGGACAATCTCTATCTCACTGGTATGGCGGGATCGAATGACTTTCCCACGACACCCGGAGCATTTATGACAGCTCATCCGGGCACACTGCCGATCGCGTTTGTGACGAAGATGGATGCCGCTCTTGCCAATCTTGTGTACTCCACCTATCTCGGAGGAACAGGAGATTTTTGGTATCCAGGTGCTAGCGCCGTGGGTATCGCCATTGATGCGAACGGGAACGCGGCGATAACAGGAACAACTACACAAACCGATTTCCCGGTGGTCAGCCCGATGCAAAGCCAACCTCCGGTGGGAAGCTTTGGAGGGGTTGCATCTTCGGTATTCTTGTCAGTCCTAAACTCCTCCGGCAGTGCGCTCACTTATTCCACGCTGTTTAGTGGCTCCACTGGCACGCAACCCGGCGGGGTCGCTGTCGATGGCAATGGGGATGCCTACATTGCCGGGATGACTTCGGATACGGACCTGCCGACGACGGCGAAAGCTTTTCAAGCGACGCTTCCAACCAGCGGTTTCCAGCAGCATGCCTTCGTCACGAAGTTTTCGCTGGCGCAGCCCAACGCCTCGGTGTGCCTATCGACGAACACTCTCTATTTCACCTCCATTGGGGGTAGCCCGTCGGTTCCATCACCGCTGTCGATAAAGAACTGCGGTGGACTAGCGCTCAACGTGAGTAGCAGTGTTATCAGCAATCCAGCATTCACGGGAAATTTTGCTGCGTGCAAGACGATCGCTATAGGAGCAAGCTGCACCGTTTCGGTCCGCTATACACCACTGGCCGGGAGCAGTTACGACACTGGCACAGTACTGTTGACGGACAATGCTCCTATTCCGACCCAGACGGTCACGTTGTCGGGATCGGTCGAGCGTCCCGATATCAATGTGTCTCCATACTTCGCCATCAATTTTGGAGACGGCGTGGTGGGTGCGACGGGTAGTCCGGTGACCTTCTCGATCTACACCACCATCGGGCTTCCCCTTCACATCACTTCGGTGGCCACGACGGGACCGTTCTCGGCTTCAACGAACTGCCCCAAGGCGCTGCTGCCGGGAACAACCTGCTCGTTGACTATGGCGTTTACACCAACATCCGTCGGTCCAGTGATCGGGTCGGTGCAAGTCTACGACGACGCCCCCAATAGTCCGCAGAGCATGCAGCTTTCAGGCAATGGGTTAACGGCTTATCCAGCTCCAGCGATTACTTATCTGTATCCGTCCTCGGTGAACATAGGCTCGGGCCCGGTCGTGACTCAGATCCAGGGGAACGACTTCTTCCCGAACACCACGATTCTCGTCAATGGTGCGCCATTCACAGGAGTGGTGCAGCGTTTCCCGTTTGGGGTACAGCTCACTTTGCCGGGGACTTTGTTCAGGAAACTCGGAGACATCTCGATACAGGCGGTGAACCCTGCGCCCGGAGGCGCGTCAGCACCCGCCGTGCTCTCGGTGTACCGGCAAACGCCGCTAGCAGCTGCGGATGCAATCTACGATCCCTTCACCCAGAAGTTTTACGCCACGATGCCGGCGACAAGCGTGAACAATCCCAACACGCTGTTAACGATCGACCCCAACACGGGGGCATTGGGCACTCCCATTCCGATTGGAAACGACCCCGGTGCGCTCGGAATTTCAGACGACGGACAGACGTTGTACGTGGGACTGAATGGCGATCACTCGGTGGTTCCCTTCGATCTGTTGACGCAAACTGCGGGAACTGCTGTAAGCCTGGGCAGCGATCCATTGAAGGCTCCCCTCAACGCGCTCGACATTCAGGTACAGCCGGGGCAGCCAGGAAACGCTGTGGTCACTTTGGGCGCGGCGGGCTACTACTATGGCGACGATGGTCTGGGTTTGATCTCGAACGGGAAGCTCAAAAACGTCTTCCTTAACGAGGCGCCCAACAACGTTACGGTCGGTGGAACCAGATTCTTCGACAATACGAACCTGTACGGATGGGATACCAGCTTCCAATCACTTGGTATGCTGCATTTCAAGATAACGGGCAACACACTGCTGGAAGCGGCTGGCTTTCCCGCGACCTATGGGGTGGGCCCATTTGCAAGCGATCATACGAATCTCTACGACGTGAACGGGCAAGTGTTTAATGCGACGAGTGGGGCTGTGGTAGGTAACTTGAACATGAACCCGATTGCCTCGGCGATCTTGCGTGACCCGAGTTCGGGTCGCCTCTTTTACCTTGGAGAGTCTCGGCAGGTGTTCGATCCGACCACTCTTACGCAGGTTGCAAGCGGCAACGGACCCATAGCTTGGACGCCTCGTTCCATGAAGTGGGGACCGGACGGACTGGCGTACCTGACGCCGAACGGAACGAACACCTACGATCTCGTCCAGGTCCGCAGCAACGCGTTTTACTCATCGGTGGGACCGAACGCGCTACCCTCGATCACTTCGCTGACTCCCGCAACGGTGGCGGCCAAGGGCGGCAACTTTGTGTTGACCGTCCGTGGAGGGCGCTTTGCTCCGGGCGCGATTGTGCAATGGAATGGATCGTCTCGCACAACCGTTCTGGTAAACCCATACATGTTGACCGTGGACATTCCGGCGTCCGACATTGCAACGGCCGGCAACGCACAGGTGGTCGTTCTGAATCCGGCTCCGGGGGGAGGCAAGTCGACGGCAGCGGTCTTGACGATCCAGTAGGCGGAGGAACCGTTGGCGGCGAGCGCTTTGAGTAGCCCTGCCGCAGCCCAAATTCGGATTTTCTATGTCATGGCTAAATCGATGCCCTGATACAAGACATCCTCTTACAGACCGGCTTCGATTCTTGAGCGGGGGTCGAGCAGGTCGCGCAGGGCATCCCCGATGAAGTTGAAGGAGAGCACTGCCAGCATCACGGTGGCCGCCGGGAATAAAACCAAGTGCGGGGCGGAGAAGAGGTAGGCGCGGCTGTCGTTCAACATGGCGCCCCAGCTGGCGGTTGGGGGAGGCACGCCGAGTCCTAGGAAACTCATGGTGGCCTCAGCGAGGATGGCACCCGCCATTCCGATCGCGGCTTGCACGATCACAGGCTGGATGATGTTGGGCAGAATGTGCAGCGCGATCACGCGCAGGTCGCTGGCGCCGAGCGCGCGGGCGGCTTCCACAAATTCTTTTTCGCGCGTGGCCAACACCTGGGCACGCACCAGGCGCGCGTAGCCGACCCATCCGCCAAGCGAAAGAGCGAGCACCAGATTGAAAATCCCCGGGCCACGAAAAGCTACAAACGCGATGGCCAGCAGAATTCCTGGGAACGACAGGAACGCGTTCATGACTACAACGTTGACGAAGCGGTCGATGCCGCCGCCGTAGTATCCGGCAATAGAGCCGACGATCAGGCCTAGTGTGAGCGATACCAACACGACCGAGGAGCCGACGATCATTGAAATGCGGGCGCCGTAGATCAGGCGGGAGCAGCTGTCGCGGCCGAGTTCGTCGGTACCGCACCAGTGCGACGATGTCGGCGAGAGCAGGCGGTTGGGCAACTCGATGTGCGCTGGATCGTAGGGCGCGATCAACGGAGCGAAGATGGCGGAGACCACGAATGTGACGACCAACACGATCCCGATCATCGCAAGCGGATTGCGGCGAGCGAGGCGCGGTAGCGAGATGGCGGTCGTGGACATTTGTTTAGAAAATCTCAAAACGCAGAGGACGCAGAGAACGGCCGCAGAGGACGCAGAGAAAATCAGTTGCCTCGCTTTGCGAACTTTGCGGTTGCTTGCCGAACTTTGCGGTTAGCTTTTTCACTGGAAATTCAAAAGCTTTAAAGCGCAAAGGGCACGAAGAAGAGCCGCTGAGGACGCTAAGAACACCGGGCGGCACGTTGTCTGGCGATACGTTTGCGCTGACCGTCATTGTCTGATCCTTGGGTTCAGTATCGAATACACCAAGTCGGTCATAAAATTCACCGCAACATACGTCAGGCCGATGGCCAGGATGCATCCCTGCACGACGTAGTAGTCGCGATTGGAGATCGCATCAATGGTCAGGCGTCCGATACCAGGCCAGGAAAAAATCTTTTCGGTGACTATGGCGCCCGCCAGCAACGCGCCGAACTGCAGGCCTAGCACCGTGATGACCGGGATCATGGCGTTGCGCAGGGCATGGCGGTAAACCACCGTTGTCTCGGAAAGGCCTTTGGCGCGCGCGGTGCGCACGTAATCCTGATTCAACTCTTCGAGCATCGACGTGCGAACCATGCGCGTGAGAATGGCCGCCAGCGCGCTGCCCATGGTGATCGCCGGAAGCACGAGGTTCGCGAAGCTTCCTGAGCCCGATACGGGGAGCCATCCTATCTTGATCGAGAATAAGAGGATCAGAATTGGTCCCAGGGCGAAGTTAGGGAAAGACAATCCGAAGAGGCTGACTACGCTGATGGTGCGGTCGTCCCATTCATTGCGCCGGCGCGCCGAACGCACTCCTGCCGGGATCGAGAGCAGCACCGCCACAAGCAGGGCCGCGAGCGTGAGCTTCAGCGTGTACGGGTAACGTTGCACCAGCAACTTGCTGACGCTCTGGTTGTAGCGCAGCGACAATCCAAGGTTGCCGTGAATCACGCCCTTCCAGTAATTCAGATACTGTTGGCTGAGCGGAAGATCGAGTCCATAGGCGTGACGAGCCGCCTGCAGGTCGGCCGCGGGTACGCCTTCGCCTAGCATTTGCAGAATGGGGTCGCCCGGCACGAGGTGGATCAACAGAAAGACGAGCGAAACCACCAGCCAGATGACTGGGAGCGTGTAGAGGATGCGGGTTAGGAAGTAGCGGGGCAATGGCTCAGGTGTCAGGTCCCAGGGATTGTTCTCGGTTCTCGGTTCTCGGTTCTCAGTTCTCGAACTCGAAACCTAAAACTTGAAACTGGACACTTGAAACTCAGCGTTTCAAAACTCGCGTTAGATTACCATCTGTCTCTCTATTGATTCACCTGATCGCAATCTGAAAACGTCTGGACTGGAGTTTCATTTGGAAGTTTATCTGGTGGATGGGACGTACGAACTCTTTCGTCATTACTACGCTGTACCTTCGGCTCGCGATTCCGAGGGGCGCGAAGTTGGGGCTGTGCGCGGGGTCCTGCGGTCGCTGCTTGGCATGTTGAAGGGTGGGGTCACGCATGTTGCGGTGGCCACCGATCATGTTGTCGAATCTTTTCGCAATGGATTGTGGAACGGGTACAAGACGTCAGAGGGCATCGAACCGGATCTGCTGGCGCAATTCCCGGTGCTTGAGGAGGTTCTGGCCGCCGCGGGAATGGTAGTGTGGCCGATGGTGGAGTTCGAAGCCGATGATGCTCTGGCCGCCGGGGCGGTTTTGGCGGCACGAGACTCGCGGGTGGCGCGCGTGGTCATCTGCACGCCTGACAAGGATTTGGCGCAGTGCGTGAGCGGCATACGCATCGTGCAACTGAATCGCCGAACGAATGCGATCATGGACGAGGCTGGGGTGGTGCAGAAATTTGGTGTGCCTCCCGCCTCGATTCCGGATTATCTCGCGCTGGTGGGCGACAGTGCCGACGGGTATCCCGGGCTGAAGGGATGGGGCGCGAAATCATCGGCCGCGGTGCTGGCGAGGTTTCGTCACCTGGAGGCGATTCCGGCCGAGAGCAAGGATTGGTTCGTGAATGCCGCCAATGCCGGGTCGCTGGCTGCCACGCTGGTGCGGGATCGGGAGCAGGCGCTGCTGTTTCGAACACTGGCGACGCTGCGGACCGATATTCCGTTGTTTGAGAATGTGGACGAATTGCGATGGGCGGGACCGACGTCAGGGTTCGATTCGGTGGCGGCGAAGTTGGATGCGGCGAGGACCCAGGTCACTAAGCGCAGGTGACAGGTCACAGGTCACGGGTGTCAGGTCTCAGGGATTAGGTATTCGGTGTTTGATCTTCATGACGGGCCTCAGGTTCTAGTGCGTTTCAGTTTGCTGGCTTGGCTGATCGCGGTTCGCTTGCCGGGGTGGCCTGCTTTGCTTGCTCCTGTAGCTCGCGGGCTCGCTTCACCAGTTTTTTCAACTTGCCATCGATGGAAACGTCGCCGATCTGCTGGTCTTGCAGGACTCCGTCGGCGTCGATGGTGAAGTGTTTGGGATCTCGTGAACTCCGAAGAGTTGCGCGACTGGGCCCTTGAAGCCGGCTTCGCTGGGGCACTGGTTCCACGTCATTTCATTCTTGGTAACGAATTCCTTCCATTTGCTCTCATCGTCGTCGAGGCTGATGCTCAAAACAACCAGCGGTTCACCATTGAACTTCTTGACGATGTCGCGGATGTGAGGAAGCGCCTCGCGGCAGGGACCGCACCAGGTTGCCCATAAGTCGATGAGGACAACCTTGCCTTTCAAGTCATCCAGCGATATGCGTTTTCCTTCGATATTGTTTATCGCGAATGCCGGAGCCATGCGGGCGCGGTCCAGTTCCGGGTGCTCGACGTAGCGCAAAGCGCGCTGGCGATCGGGATCGCCTTCCG
>Ga0073909_10000090_pt1 | contig 34159 bp, 32 predicted proteins | sample Coa_R1_6_FD_66439 | JGI IMG/M metagenome (GOLD analysis project Ga0073909, IMG submission 66439) | Surface soil microbial communities from Centralia Pennsylvania, which are recovering from an underground coalmine fire. - Coalmine... | ecosystem: Environmental > Terrestrial > Soil > Unclassified... | reverse complement strand
GAGCCGATCCGCAAGGCCTTCGCCAAGGCCAACGGCGTCAAACCCGCGCTGTTCAGCTCCAACTCGGAGGGGGCCTGCCCGGCCTGCAACGGGGCCGGGGTCATCTACACCGACCTGGGGGTCATGGCCACCGTCGAGTCGGTCTGCGAGGAGTGCGAGGGCAGGCGCTTCCAGGCCTCGGTGCTGGAGTTCACGTTCGGCGGCCGCAACATCAGTGAGGTGCTGATGATGTCGGTGAGCGAGGCCGAGGAGTTCTTCGGTTCCGGTGACGCCACGATCCCCGCTGCGCACGCCATCCTCGGCCGGCTCGCCGACGTCGGCCTGGGCTACCTCAGCCTGGGTCAGCCGCTGACGACGCTGTCCGGCGGCGAGCGCCAACGCCTCAAGCTCGCCACCCGGATGGCCGACAAGGGCGGCGTCTATGTCCTGGACGAGCCGACCACGGGCCTGCACCTGGCCGACGTCGAGAACCTGCTCGCCCTCCTGGACCGGCTCGTCGACTCCGGCAAGTCGGTCATCGTCATCGAGCACCACCAAGCCGTCATGGCACACGCCGACTGGATCATCGACCTCGGCCCGGGCGCCGGTCATGACGGCGGACGGATCGTCTTCGAAGGCGTGCCCTCTGACCTCGTCGCGGCCCGGGCCACCCTCACCGGCCAGCACCTCGCGGCATACGTCGCCGGCTGACCTGAACCTGCACCGCCCGACCGGGACGGGATCAGTAGGGTGACCGCCATGGACCTGCCCCGCAGCGAAGTCGACCCTGACGGCCTTCTCGAGTACTCGGTGGTCTTCACCGACCGCTCGCTCAACCACATGTCACACCGGTTCGCCGGGGTGATGGAGGAGATCCTCCAGATCCTTCGCACCACCTACAACGCCCAGTCCGCAGCCGTCGTCTCAGGTGGCGGAACGTTCGCCATGGAAGCGGTGGCACGGCAGGTCGCCGGCGGCCGGCGCACCCTCGTCGTCCGCAACGGGTACTTCTCCTACCGCTGGTCCCAGATCCTGGAGACCGGCGCGATCACCGACCAGATCACGGTGTGCCCGGCAGCGCCGGACTCCGAGCGTCGCGATGCTGCCTGGTCGCCCATGCCCGTCGACGAGCTCGTCGAGCAGATCCGCGACGTGCGCCCGGAGGTCGTCTTCGCCGCGCACGTCGAGACGGCCTCGGGGATCCTGCTGCCCGACGACTACATCCGGACCGCCGCGGCGGCCGTTCACGAGGTCGGGGGACTGTTCGTGCTGGACTGTGTGGCCTCCGGCGCGATCTGGGTGGACATGGAGGACCTCGGCGTCGACCTGCTCCTCAGCGCGCCGCAGAAGGGCTGGAGCGGATCGCCGTGCGCCGGCTACGTCATGGTGGGGGAGCGGGGCCGTGCCGCCATCGAGGAGTCGACCTCCTCGAGCTTTGCGCTGGATCTCAAGAGGTGGCTCGCGATCTCCGACGGGTATGCCGCGGGCCGGCACGGCTACCACGCGACCATGCCGACGGATGCGTTGGAGCACAACGCGGCCCAGATGCGCGAGACCGTCGACCGCGGGCTGGACGTCATGCGGGGGGCCCAGGAGGAGCTCGGAACACGGGTCCGCCGACTGCTGGCCGACCGCGGCTTCGCCTCGGTGGCCGCGGACGGGTTCGCCGCGCCGTCCGTCGTTGTCGTGCACACCGCTGATCCCGACCTCAAGAACGGCGCGCGGTTCATCGAGGCGGGCCTGCAGATCGCCGGGGGAGTGCCCCTCATGTGTGGCGAGCCCGAGGACTTCTCGACCTTCCGGCTCGGCCTGTTCGGGCTGGACAAGCTCGGTGACATCGACGGGACGGTCGCCCGGCTCGAGGCTGCCCTGGACCGGATCGGCGCCGTCACGCCCGCCTAGCCAGCCCTTACCGGCATACGGCGACGGCCCGGCCGAACCTCGACATCGCGAGGTTCGGCCGGGCCGTCGGCACGAGCCAGATCAGGCGGACGCGGCGGCGTCCTGTCCGGCGGCGCGCGTGATGTGGATCCAGATCTGCTTCATGAGCGGCTGGTCACTCTGGGAGCTGAAGTCCTTGCGACCGATGAGGACGTTCATCTCCGGCATGTAGCCGGCGGCGCTCCCGACCGGGGTGTTGTACCGAAGCGCGCGGTAGTTCTTCACCTCGCGCTGGGTGCCGTCGACCGAGGTGGCGACGATGTCGACGAAGTCGCCCTGGGCGATCCCGCGCGCCTCCATGTCGGCCTCGTTCATGAAGACCAGCTCACGGATGTTCTTGACCCCGCGGTAGCGGTCGTTGTTGGAGTAGATGGTGGTGTTCCACTGGTCATGCGACCGCATGGTCTGCAGCACGAGCATGGTCGGGTCGTCCGGGATCACCTTCGGCAGCGCGGCGAGTGAGAACTCGGCCTTGCCCGACGGTGTGTGGAACTCCAGGTCGCGAGCCGGCTGCGGGATCCGGAAGCCGACGGACTTCTCCGTCACGAGCTGGTTGAAACCCTCGAACCCCGGCAGGACCGCGGCCATGGTGTCGCGGATCCGGTCGTACCGCTCGATGTACCACTCCCACGGCGTCTCGCTGTCCGGCATCGCACCGCGAGCCATCCCGGCGATGATGGCGCACTCGGACTTCAGGTTCTTGGACGCCGGGCGGCGCTTGCCGAACGACAGGTGCACCATGCTCATGGCGTCCTCCACCGTGACGCCCTGGTTCTCGCCGTCCTGCATGTCCTTCTCGGTGCGGCCCAGGCAGGGCAGGATGAGCGCCTTCTTGCCGTGGACCAGGTGGCTGCGGTTGAGCTTGGTGCTCACCTGGACGGTGAGCTCGAGCTTCTCCATGCCGGCCGCCGTGTAGTAGGTGTCGGGCGCGGCCATGACGAAGTTGCCGCCCATCCCGACGAACACCTTCAGCGTGCCCTCGTGCATGGCCTCGATCGAGGTCACCGTGTCCATGCCGTGGTCGCGTGGCGGGTCGATCTTGCACACCTCGGCCAGCTTGTCGAGGAACGCGTCGTCGGGCCGGTGGTCGATCCCGCAGGTGCGGTTGCCCTGCACGTTGCTGTGACCACGGACCGGGGACGGACCGGCGCCCGGACGTCCGATGTTGCCGCGCAGGAGCAGCAGGTTGACGATCTCCCGGGCGTTGTCGACGCCGTGCTCGTGCTGCGTGACGCCGAGGCACCAGCTGATGATCGACTTGCCGGACTTGATGTAGATGTCCGAGACCTTCTGCAGCTCCTCGAGCGTGAGACCGGACTCGAGCACGAGCTGGTCCCAGGTGGTCGCCTCGAGAATCGCCTTGTAGTCCTCAAAGCCCGACGTGTGCTCGTCCAGGAACGCCTGGTCGAGCACCGACGGGTCGTCCTTGGAGGCCTCGAGGGTGGCCTTGGCCATGGCGCGGATGAGCGCCAGGTCACCGCCGGGGCGCACCTGCAGGTTGAGCGTGCTGGTGGGGGTGCTCCGGTTGAGCGCCATGTCCAGGAAGTCGTGCGGCACGATGGTCTTGGTCTCGGCGACCTCGACGAACGGGTTGATGTGCACGATCTGCGCGCCCCGCTTGTAGGCCTCGGCGAGCGAGGTGATCATGCGCGGTGCGTTGGAGGAGGCGTTCACGCCGAGGATGAAGAGCGCGTCGGCCTCGTCCCAGTCCTCGAGGTCGCAGGTGCCCTTGCCGGTGCCGATCGACGCCGTCAGGGCCCGGCCGGAGGCCTCGTGGCACATGTTCGAGCAGTCCGGCAGGTTGTTGGTGCCGAGCTCACGAGCCATCAGCTGGTAGAGGAAGGTCGCCTCGTTGCTCAGCCGCCCCGAGGTGTAGTAGGCGGCCTGGTTGGGGTTGCTCAGCTTGCGGAGCTCCTCACCGGCGAGCTTGAACGCGTCCTCCCAGCTGATCGGCACGTAGTGGTCGGTCGCCGCGTCGTAGACCATCGGGTCGGTGAGGCGACCCTGGTCCTCCAGGTCGAAGTCGGTCCATGCGGCGAGCTCGGTGACCGAGTGCTTGGCGAAGAAGGCGGCACCGACCCGCTTGGGCGTCATCTCCCAGGTGGTGTGCTTGACGCCGTTCTCGCACAGGTCGAGCTTCAGGCCGTGCTGGTCGTCGGGCCAGGCGCAACCGGGGCAGTCGAACCCCTTGATCGGCTGGTTCATCTTGAGCATGGCGATGCTGCCACGGCCCAGCTCGCGCTGCTTGATCAGCACCTGGGTGACCGAGACACCGGCGCCCCAGCCGGCAGCCGGGTGGTGGTAGTCCTCCTGGCTCCAGACGCCGTCGGTGAGCGGGCCGAACCCGCCCTGTCGCGGCACGTTGGGCATCAGGCCCTTGGCGAACAGCGGCGTCACCAAGGCGGTCGGCACCGAGACGTGCTCTGCGGGGCCGGTGGCGTCCGTAGCGAGAGCTTCCGAGCGGGCGACGTCTTCATGAATGGTCATATGGATCCCGTCCTGGGGGTCGAGGAAAGCCGCACAAACCGTGCATCAGCGGGGCACTTGACGGTCGACAAGCCGTGTCGGCCATGCACCAAAGAGTGGTTGACACGTCGTGCGTCGATGGTAGCCACGAGACCTGCGAGACACCCGGCCGCCACGGGTGCAGAACGCCGATAATCGACATTATGTCAAGTGATTGACGGGCGACCGATGCAGACCTTCCCCGCGGGTGCCGATCCAGAGCGTCCAGACATCCGCAGGTGCGGTCAGATGAAGTAGAGCGTCTCCCGCATCTGCTGAGTGGGTTGTCCAGGGTGCCGATCATCGCGACTTATGGCCTGAGTGACGTTCGCGATCTGCACCCGTCGCTGCCGACACGTTAACGTCGGACTGTGAGCCTGCGGATAGGTCTGTCAGCCGAGTTCGAGATCCAGGTCGGGCCGTCCGACACCGCCACAGCGGTCGGTAGCGGCGACCTGGAGGTCCTCGGGACCCCGCGCGTGGTGGCCCTGGTCGAGCAGGCCACCGTGCAAGCGGTCTCAGGGCACCTGTCCCCCGGCCAGACCACCGTCGGGACCGAGATTGCGCTCCGACATCGCCGGGCGAGCCTTCCCGGCGCGCGCGTCGTTGTCGCGGCCGAGCTCGTCGAGGTCGATGGGAGCCGGCTCGGGTTCCGCGTCACCGCCCACGAGCAGGGAGCCCTCGTCGCGGACGGGACCGTGCATCGTGCCGTCGTGGACAGTGACCGGTTCATGCGCGGCCTTATGAGTCGATAACCGAAATATCGCACCCGAGCGACCGCAAGATCGGCTGCACTGGTCTGAGCCCACCGCACATGCGGTTAGATGTGCCTCATGCCGTCTTATGCCGTCAAAGAAGCCGCAGACCTGCTCGGGGTCAGCGACGACACCGTCCGACGCTGGATCGACGCCGGGAAGCTGCAGGCTGCCGACCGCGCAGAGCACAACGGACGGGTTGCCATCGACGGTGCCGTGCTGGCCAAGTTCGCCCAGCAGCTGGCCGCCGAGGCACCCACCCCGGAGGCCCGCCCCGTCGTCTCGGAGTCCGCACGCAACCGGTTCACCGGGCTGGTGACGCGGGTCGTCCGCGACACCGTCATGGCCCAGGTCGACATCCAGGCCGGACCGCACCGCATCGTCTCCCTCATGAGCCGGGAGGCCGCAGACGACCTCGGCCTCGAGCCCGGCGTGCTGGCCATCGCGGCCGTCAAGTCCACCAACGTCGTCATCGAAGTACCGGGCCCCCACCGAATGGAGAACCACTCATGACCCGTATGCCGTACCGCCACCTCGCCGCAGCCGCCGTCCTGGCGACCGCGCTCGCCACCACGGCGTGTGGCTCCAGTGGCGACTCGGGGGCGAGCAGCACCACGACCTCGACGACCTCCTCGACCACGTCCTCCGCGGCCGCGGTGTCCGGCACGGTCACGGTGTTTGCCGCCGCCTCGCTCAAGGAGGCGTTCACGACCCTGGGCACCCAGTTCGAGTCGGCCCACCCCGGCACCAAGGTCGTCTTCAACTTCGGTCCGAGCTCGGGCCTGGCGACGAGCATCGTCGGCGGTGCCCCGGCGGACGTCTTCGCCTCGGCGAGCCAGAAGAACATGGACCAGGTCACCGCCGCCAGCCTCGCGACCAACCCCACGCCGTTCGTCAGCAACGTCATGGAGATCGCTGTGCCCGCCGCCAACCCGGCCCACATCGACTCCGTCGACGACCTGGCGAAAGCCGGGGTCAAGGTGGCCCTCTGTCAGGCCCAGGTCCCGTGTGGCACTGTTGCCGCCAAGGTCTTCAGCAACGCCAAGCTCACCGTCAAGCCCGTCTCCCAGGAGGTCGACGTGAAGTCCGTCCTCACCAAGGTGAGCCTCGGCGAGGTCGACGCGGGCGTGGTCTATGTGACCGACGTCCGCACGGCCGGCGACAAGGTCAAGGGCATCGAGATCCCGAGCGACGTCAACGCGTCGACGACCTACCCGATCGTCACCCTGACCAAGGCCCCCAACGCCGCGGCTGCCGCAGCGTTCACGGCATACGTGCTGTCGGCCGACGGCCAGGCCGTCCTGACGGCGGATGGTTTTGCCAAGCCCTGAGCCGCGATCGGCCCAGCAGGTCCGCTCACTGACCGATCGCGGTCGGGCTCCCTGGCCCTTGGCCATCCCGGCCGCGATCGGCGCGACCTTCCTGCTCCTGCCCCTCCTCGGTCTGCTCGTCCGCGCACCCTGGCGCGGGCTGCTACGGATCCTCGCTGACGACACGGTTCGTCAGGCGCTGCTGCTCTCACTGTTCAGCGCCACGGCGGCGACCGCCGTGGCCGTCGTCCTCGGCGTGCCGCTGGCCTGGGTCCTGGCTCGCTCGACGGGTCGGGCCAGTGCCCTGCTCCGTGGCTTGGTGACCCTCCCCCTCGTCCTGCCACCCGTGGTCGGCGGCGTCGCGCTGCTCCTCGTCCTCGGCCGCACCGGCCTGGTCGGACGGTGGCTGGACGCGTGGTTCGGGTTCACCCTCCCGTTCACGACCGCCGGCGTCGTCGTCGCCGAGACGTTCGTCGCGATGCCGTTCCTCGTCATCACCCTCGAAAGCGCGTTCCGGTCGGCGGACCGCGGTCTGGAGGAGGCCGCCTTCACCCTGGGCGCGTCTCGGCTCACCGTGTTCCGCCGGGTGACCCTCCCCCTCGTGGCCCCGGCGCTCGGAGCAGGCGCTGTCCTGTGCTGGGCTCGCGCGCTCGGCGAGTTCGGTGCCACGATCACCTTCGCCGGCAACTTCCCCGGCAAGACCCAGACCATGCCGCTGGCGGTCTACCTCGCCATGGAGACCGATCCCGAGGCGGCGATCGCTCTGTCACTCGTCCTCCTCGCCGTCTCGATCGCGGTCCTCGCCGGACTCCGCGAGCGCTGGCTGGGGTCCGGGGCTGCCCGATGAGCCGGACCATCGCGTATGCCGGTCCCGTCCGGTCCGGGCGCCGCGGGCTCGCCTTGACCGGACGGGTCAGTCGTGGCGACTTCGATGTCACGGTGGCCATCGAGGCCCGTCCCGGCGAGGTGCTGGCGATCCTCGGACCCAACGGCGCCGGCAAGTCGACTCTGCTGCGGGCCATCGCCGGGCTCTCGCCGCTCGCGGACGGGCGGATCACCCTGGACGGGCTGACCCTCGACGACACGGCTACCGGTGAGTTCCTCGCGCCGCAGGAGCGTCCGGTGGCCGTCGTCTTCCAGGACCAGCGGCTGTTTCCCCACCTCAGCGTCACCGACAACGTCGCCTTCTCGGCCCGGTCCGGCGGCACCGACCGGCGGGTGGCCAAGGCCCGCGCTCTGGAGTGGCTCGGGCGGCTCGGGCTGAGTGACCTCGCCGATCGCCGTCCACGGGCCCTGTCCGGAGGGGAGGCTCAGCGGGTCGCCCTGGCGCGGGCGCTGGCCTCCGAACCCCGAGCCCTGCTCATGGACGAACCCATGTCGGCGCTGGACTCCCGCACCCGGGTGGAGGTGCGGGCCGAGCTGCGTCGGCACCTGCGGACCTTCGAGGGTCCGGTCCTGCTCGTCACCCACGACCCGCTGGAGGCGATGATCCTGGCCGACCGGATCGTCGTCGTCGAGGCAGGTCGGGTCGTCCAGCAGGGCACCCCGGTCGAGGTCGCGCGACACCCTCGCACCGACTACGTCGCTCGCCTCGTCGGGCTCAACCTGTATGCCGGTACCTTCGACGCGGCGACCGGCAGCGTGGCACTGGACGGTGGCGGCAAGCTGGTGACCACCTCGGGGCCGGACGCCGGCGAGCCTGCCCTCCGGGGCGAGCGAGCCCTCGTGGTCCTGCGCCCGTCGGCGATCACCGTCCACCCGGACCATCCGGGACCGGGCAGCGCACGCAACGTGTGGTCCGGTGAGGTGGTCGACCTCGAGCTGGTCGCCGACCGGGTCAGGGTCCAGGTGGTCGGACCGCCCGATGCCCTCGTCGACCTCACGGCGGCCGCAGTGGCCGAGCTCGACCTGCACCCTGGCTCCAGAGTCTGGCTGTCGGCCAAGGCCACCGAGACCGAGGCCTTCGCCGAATAGTCTGACCGCCATGACGTTCTCGATCGTCGCCCGGCAGGGCAACGCCTACGGCATCGCGGTCGCGAGCAAGTTCCTCGCTGTCGGCTCGGTGGTCCCTGGTGCCCGGCTCGGCGTCGGCGCCGTCGCGACCCAGTCCTTCGCCCGCGTCGCGTACATCCCCGAGCTGCTGGAGTCGCTCGCCTCGGGCCAGGACGCGGCGGCCGCACTGCAGTCGAGGACGGCTGCGGACGACCTGCGAGCCGAGCGCCAGGTCGGCGTCGTCGGCTCCCAGGACGCGGCCACCTTCACCGGCTCCGGCTGTATGCCGTGGGCGGGCGGGGTATGCGCCAGCGGCGACGACACGGCATACGCGATCCAGGGCAACATCCTCGTCGGACCCGAGGTGGTCCGCGACATGGAGGCCGCGTGGCTCGGGTCCGCGGGGCAGGGCCTCACCTCACGGCTGCTGGTCGCCCTGCTCGCCGGCGACGCGGCAGGAGGCGACGCCCGGGGACGGCAGAGCGCCGCCCTGTATGCCGTGGAGCCGGGCGAGGGCTATGACGCCAGTGGTGTGCTCGCCGACTTGAGGGTCGACGACCACCCAAGCGCACCAACGGAACTGGCCCGCATCCACGAGCTGCATACGCTCTACTTCGGCCGCCCAGAAGGCGTCCGACCACTTGCGGGCGACCTCGGCGCCGAGGTCCGACGCCGCCTGGACGCACTCGGCCTCAGCGGCGGTGAGACCGCCGAGGACCTGGCCCGCTGGGCCGGCGAGGTCAACCTGGAGATGCGCCTCTCCCCCGACGGCATCGACCGGCGGGTTCTCGTCGAGCTGCGGGCCGCCACGCCGTGATCAGGTGTCGTTGGCCGGGCGGTCGACGACCCACCACGCGGCATACGGGCCGAGCCAGACCTGCCCGTCGGCACCCCAGGTGACCATGTGCCCGCCGAGCGCGTTGACCGGCGCCGTCATCCCCGCCGCGGTGAAGTGCTCGGAGGGGAAGGGTCGCCAGCCGTCGGTCACGTTGTAGAGCCCGATGAGCGGGCCGCTCGGGTGCCGTTTGACGACCGCAAGGACGCCGTCGTCGACGCCGGGGATGACGTGGGCGACGGCCGAGGCGTGGAGCTCGGGCAGGGCGGCCCGGACGCGCGCGAGATGGGCCAGGGAGCTGAACACCTTGCCCGCGATGGTGGTCAGGTCGTCCCGGGTCGCGGCCAGCGTCCAGTCCAGCCGCGGACGGTGCGCCCAGCGGTTGTCCTCCTCGTGACCGGGCTCGGCGGCCCAGGCGGGGTCGTCGGGCATCGCGAGCTCGTCGCCGCTCCAGATCACCGGCAGACCACCCCAGCCGTAGACCAGGGCGTGGGCCAGGAAGAGACGAGCGAGCCCCTCCTCGCGGGCCGGGGCGCCGGCGATCGTCGGGTCGAGGCCCACCAGCGAAGCCGCCGTCCCACTCGTCCGCTTGTCGCCGGTCTCCGGGTTGAACTGGAAGACCAGGCCCCTCCCCCACGACCCGGGGAAGTCACCGGCAAACCAGTCCGCGAGGTAGCGCCGGTGCTCGAAGCCGTTGACCCCGGCGTCCGCGGCGTCGCCGTCGTCGATCGCCCAGCCGATGTCGTCGTGGCACCGCAGGTAGGTGATCCAGGTACCACCGGGCGGTGACTCCGGCAGTGCCCCGAGGGCCTGCTTGGCCAGTCGCGCGTCACCCGTCGCGAGCATGCTCCAGGCCTGCACCATGAGCGAGTTGTGGTAGGCGAGGTCGCTCACCCTGCCCACATGCCGACCGGTGCCGAGGTACGGGACCAGGTCGCGCGGGCCGACGATGGCCTCGGCCTTGAAAACTGTTGCGGGGCAAGCGATTCGGGCGACGGCGCGAAGGACCTGAGTCAGCTCGTGGACCTCTGGCTGGTTCTGGCAGTTGGTGCCGAGCCGCTTCCAGGTGAACGCGATGGCATCGAGGCGCAGCACCTCCACGCCGAGGTTGGCGAGGAAGCAGATGATGTCGGCGTACTCGACGAGGACCTCGGGGTTGGCCCAGTCGACGTCCCACTGCCACTCGTTGAACGTCGTCCACACCCACCCGCGGACGTCGTGGTCCCAGGTGAAGTTGCCGGGCGCGAAGTCGGGGAACACCTCGGGCAGCGTGGCCTCGAAGGCGTCCGGCTCGGTGCGGTCGGGGAAGATCCGGAAATAGTCCAGGTAACGCTGCTCCCCCGCCTGCGCCCGGCGGGCCCACTCGTGCTCCTTGGCGACATGGTTGAGCACGAGGTCCAGGACCACCGAGATCCCTTGTGCCTGAAGCGAGCTGGTGAGGTTGCGCAGGTCGTCGGTGGTGCCGAGGTCGGGCCGGATGGTCCGGTAGTCGGCCACGGCATACCCGCCGTCGTTGTCGCCGTCCCGGGGAAGCAGCAGCGGCATGAGGTGCAGGTAGCGCACGCCGAGCTCGGCGAGGTAGTCGGCCTTGCCCGCGACCGCCGACAGGTCGCCGGCGAACCGCTCGGCGTAACACGCGTAGCCGACCATCTCGGGGCGCTGCAGCCAGTCCGGCTCGAGCAACCGGCGTTGGTCCAGGTCGCGGAGGTCCTCGGGCCGGACGCCGTATGCCGTGGCCGCCAGCCCGACGAGCCGGGCCCCGAGCTCGTCGGCCCGCCCGGGGTAGATCGCCTCGAGCGCGGACCGCAGGTCGGGCCACCAGCGCTCGACGCGCAGGCCGATGGTGCGACGGTCGTCAGGGGCGTCCGGCAGGGCCGCGACGATGGCGGCCTCGACGGCCGCGGGCAGGGTGAGCAGGGTCATGGAGGTCATTGAACCGCAGCGCTACTCAAATCGGCTCGGGTCGCCCGCACCGACGCGAACCACCTCCGGCGCATCCCCGGACAGGTCCACGACCGTCGTCGGCTCCAGGCCGGCATCGCCGGAGTCCAGGACGATGTCGACCTGGTGGTCGAGCTCCTCCTTGACCGTCCACCCGTCGGTCAGCGGCTCGGTCTGGCCCGGCAGGATCAGGGTGCTGGACAGCAGCGGCTCGCCCAGCTCGGCGAGGAGTGCCTGCACGACCCGGTGGTCCGGGATCCGCACGCCGACCGTCTTCTTCTTGGGGTGCAGGAGTCGCTTGGGCACCTCGCCGGTGGCGGGCAGGATGAACGTGTAGGGACCCGGAGTCGCCGCCTTGACCGCCCGGAAGCCGGCGTTGTTGATCTGGACGAACTGGCCCAGCTGGGCGAAGTCGCGGCAGACCAGCGTGTAGTGGTGCTTGTCATCGAGCCGCCGGATGTCGCGGATCCGGTCCTTGGCACCCTGGTTGCCGAGCATCGCGCCGAGCGCGTAGCCGGAGTCGGTCGGGTAGGCGATCAGCCCGCCGTCGCGCAAGGCCTGCACGGCTTGGGCCAGGGCGCGTGGCTGGGGGTTGTCGGGGTGGACCTCGAGGTACCGGGCCATGTGTCGTCCTTCCGTATGCCGCGCGGTGAATGTGATTGTGCCGCAGTCGTGCTCGTATGCCGGTCAGCCGGCGACCATGTTGATGGGCGTCCCCAGCAGGACGGTGCGGGACACGGTGCAGAGCCGGTCGTGGGACATGGCGATCGCTCGGGGCAGCATCTCGCGGGCCTTGTCGCCGTCGTCGCCGTCGGGGAAGCGCACCGTGAACGTCACCCGGATGTCGCTGAGGTGGTTGCCCTGCTCGTCCTTGACCTTGTCCCCCTCCGACACGATGTCGAAGGAGGTGGGTTCGGCCCGCTTGCTCGTGATGAAGTCGACGTCGACGGCACTGCACCCGGCAATGGCGGTGAGGAGCAGCTCGACCGGCGTGAAGTCGCTCGACTCTCCCCCGCCGATGGTGATCGTGCCACCGCGAGCATTGGTCACGGCATACGTGCCCTTGCCCGTCCGGGTCATCGTCACGCTGCGGTGACCCTGCCCGGTACCTCCGGTCTGCTCCTCGTCGGCCATGTCACGAACCCCATTTCTCGGCGATGGCGCGCACGACCTTCACGTCGCGCCACGTGGTGGTGAGCCCGGTGATCTTCTCGATCCGGGTGTTGGTCAGCTTGAGCTTGTGGAAGTCGACGGTGAGGTCGGCGACGACGTCGGCGCCGATGACCCTGGCCCGCTCCCCCGGCTGGTCCCAGCCGTCGAGGAGCGCAGTGGCGGCAGCGGGCACCGGGGCGCTGGCGAACGCCACGTAGCGCCGGGACTCCGTGCCGTGCAGGGAGGGCAGGGCGTCGATCGCCGCCATCAAGGTGCTGAGCTGCGCGGGGGTGCGGACAATGGCCGGGACGTCGAACCCGGCCCAGCCGCTCAGCACCCGGTGCAGCTCACCGGACACCTTGGGGACCGATCGCAGGGACGACGTCACCCGGACGTTGCCGCTCTGGATGTGGGTCTCGACGTCGCCGAACCCGTTGTCCGACAACGCCGCTCGCAGGTCGGCCATCTTGACGAACCGGCCGCCCACGTTGACGGCGCGCAGGAAGGCGACGTAGGACGGCATACGGTCAGTCTCTCAGACCCGCCACCCCCTAGGGTGACCTCATGAGCGCACCCGAGGTCCCCAGTGGTCACCTGGTCCTGCTCCGTCACGGTGAGACCGAGTGGTCCAGGTCGGGCCGGCATACCGGACTGACCGACGTCCCCCTCACCGCCAACGGTGAGGTCCTCGCGCGGGCCGCCGGGGCCCTCCTCACCGACTTCCACTTCACGACGGTCCTCTGCTCGCCGCTCCTGCGCGCTCGGCGCACTGCGGAGCTGGCCGGCCTGCACGCCGAGGTCGACCCGGACCTGGTGGAGTGGGACTACGGCGGCTATGAGGGCCTGACGACCGCTCAGATCCGCGCCGACCTGGGGCACGACTGGAGCGTGTTCCGCGACGGTGTCGTGCCCGGGGCGACACCCGGCGAGACCGTGGAGGAGGTCGCCGCCCGGGCATCTCGGGTTCTGGCGCGCGTCATCCCGGCGTTGGCCACCGGCGACGTCGCCCTCGTCGGGCACGGCCACTGCCTGCGCATCCTCACCGCGACCTTCCTGCGCCAGGAGACCCGGATGGCCGCCCAGATCCTGCTCGACGCGGGATCGGCCTCGGTCCTGCAGTTCGAGCGCGAGGAGCCCGCCATCCGCACGTGGAACCGGCTGCCGACGCTCCCGACCGACTGAGCCGGCCGAGCCGGCCGCGGTCAGGGCAACGGCCAGGTGTGGACCGGCTCGTTCGTGTGCATGTTGTCGACGTATGCCGCGAGCATCTGCTTGAGCGCCGTGACCCGGTCGCTCCCTCGGGCCTCGAACGCTGCCACGGCATCGGTCTGCCAGGTCGCACCGTTGACGCCACGGCGGGCGCGCTCCTCGATGATCGTGAGGTAACGGTCTCGGACAGCCACTGAGACGCCCCACTCGGTGAGGCCCTCGTGGGCGAGCGGCAGGAGGTGGCGCAGGACGAGCTCGTCGGCGCCGATGTCGCCGAAGCCGGGCCAGTAGAGCTTGGCGTCGATGCCGAGCCGGGCCGCCTCGCGGAAGTTGGACTCGGCTGCCGAGAAGCTCATCTTGGTCCAGACCGGGCGGTCGGCCTCGGCGAGCTTGCGGATCGCCCCGTAGTAGAAGGCCGCGTTGGCCAAGGTGTCGACGATGGTCGGGCCGGCGGGCAGCACCCGGTTCTCGACGCGCAGGTGGGGGCGCCCCTTGACGGTGTCGTAGATCGGCCGGTTCCACCGGTAGACGGTGCCGTTGTGCAGGCGCAGCTCGGCGAGCGAGGGTGCCTCACCGGCCTCGAACATCGCCGTCGGGTCCTCGTCGGTGACATCGGCGAGCAGGGCCGGGAAGTAGAGGCTGTTCTCCTCGAACAGGTCGAAGATCGAGGTGATCCAGCGCTCGCCGAAGAACACGCGGGGCCGGACGCCCTGGTTCTTGAACTCGATCGGTCGGGTGTCGGCGGCCTGGGTGAACAGCTCGATCCGGGTCTCGGCGTGCAGCCGCTTGCCGAAGAGGAAGGGGCTGTTGGCGGCCAGGGCGAGCTGGGGGGCGACGAGGGCCTGGGCGGCGTTCCAGTGCGCCGCGAAGTCGCCGGGCGGCACCTGGAGGTGCAGCTGGACCGAGGTGCAGGCCGACTCCGGGCCGATCGAGTCGCAGTACTGGGAGATGCGCTCCCCGGTGGGTCCCTCGATCTCCAGGTGGATGTCCTCGCCGCGAGCGCCGAGGATCGAGTCACTCAGCGCGGTGTAGCGGTTGTTGGCACTGATCCAGTCGCCAGTGAAGTGCTCGGGCATGATCGTCGGCAGGATCCCGATCGACACGATCCATGAGCCGACCTCGCGGGCCTTGGCCTCGGCCGCGTTGAGCGACACTCGCAGCTCGTCCTCCAGCTCGATGGCCGAGTCGCCGGGCAGCGGTCGAGGCGGCACGTTGAGCTCGATGTTGTACTGGGCCAGCTCGGTCTGGAACTCGGGGTCGGCGATCGCCGCGAGAGCCTGGGCGTTGGCGAAGTGCGGCTGGTAGTCACCGTCGACCAGGTTCAGCTCGATCTCCAGCCCGGTCATGGGTCGGTCGAACTCGAACTGCTGCGTGGTGAGCATGCGCTCGAAGACATCGAGGTCCTGGCGCACCTTCTCGCGGTACTGCTGCCGCTGCTCGCGCGTGTAGCTCTGCGCATCGACTTCGACTCCCATAGGCAGACCCAACCACAACCGGGCCCGATCCGTGACCCGGTACGGCGTGTTCGTCTCGTATGCCGGGTGGTCGCCTCGGTCGGGGCCTCACCTCGGGGCTGCGCCGCGCGCCGCTCCGGGGTTGTCGGTGCCCTCTCATAGCCTCGGGGCATGCGGTTCGTGCACACCTCGGACTGGCACCTGGGGCGCGGGTTCCATGGTGCCGGGCTCCGCGATGCGCAGGAGGCATACCTCGACCATCTCGTCGAGCTCGTGCGCTCGGAGTCGGTCGACGCGGTACTCGTGTCCGGTGACGTCTACGACCGCGCGCTGCCCGCCCCCGACACCGTCGCACTCCTCTCCGAGGCACTGACCCGGCTGGTCGACGCCGGTGCCCAGGTGGTCCTGTCCAGCGGCAACCACGACAGCGCCATCCGGCTCGGGTTCGCCGCGAGCCTGCTGGAGCGCTCGGGTCTGCACATCCGGTCCGCCGTGGCAGACATCGGGCGTCCGGTCCTCGTCGACGGCGTCGCCATCCAGCCGATCCCCTACCTCGAGCCCAGCCAGGTCGCGGCGGCCCTCGGCACCGACGACCGCACCCATGCCGGTGTCCTGCGCGCCGCCATGGCGCGGGTCGCCGCTGACACCGCCGCACGGGGGCTGCCGACCGTCGTGATGGCTCATGCGTTCGTCACCGGTGCCGCACCGAGCGACTCCGAGCGCGACATCACGGCCGGCGGTGTCAGCGGCGTCCACCCGTCGGTCTTCGCGGGGGCGACGTATGCCGCCCTCGGTCACCTCCACCGACCCCAGCAGGTCGGCGAGGGGATGCACTACAGCGGGTCGCCGGTCGCGATGTCCTTCTCCGAGGCGGGCCACACCAAGTCCTCCCTCGTCGTGACCGTCGAGGGCGGGGCAGTCAGGTCGATGGAGACGGTGCCGGCGCCCGTCGACCGTCCGTTGGCGGTTGTCCGCGGCACGCTGGAGGACGTGTTGGTCGACCCGCGGCATACGGCCGCCGAGTCCGCCTGGGTGCGCGCGGTCCTCACCGATGCGACGCGGCCGGCTGGCGCCATGGACCGCCTCCGCCGCCGGTTCCCGCACTGTGTGGACCTCGCGTTCGAGCCGCTCGGAGCCCCGGTCGACGTGCGCACGTATGCCGCCCGGCTGCGGCAGTCACGCTCCGAGATCGACGTGTGCTGCGACTTCCTGGCCCATGTGCGGGGCGGCCACCTGCCCGATGCCGCCGAGCGGGCCCTGGTGACCGAGGCCGTGGAGGCGACCCGGCTCGAGCAGGCCGACGTCGACGACCGGGTCCCCGTGGCCGACCGCGCGAGCGGCGCGGCATGAGACTGCACCGCCTGGAGGTAACCGCGTTCGGCCCGTTCGCGGAGACCTGCGTCGTCGACTTCGACCTCCTCACCGACTCGGGGCTGTTCCTCGTCCACGGGCCGACCGGTGCCGGCAAGACGAGCCTGCTCGACGCGGTGTGTTTCGCCCTGTATGCCGGCGTGCCCGGTGGCCGCGGCGCCGGCCCGGGGGCCCAGCTGCGCAGCCACCACGCCGCTGAGGGGGTCGCTCCCAGCGTCGTCCTGGAGCTCACCGCGGCCGGCCGTCGGCTGCGGATCACCCGTTCGCCGGCGTGGACCAAGCCCTCGCGAGCAAACCCGGTCCCCGCCAAGGTCGCCCTGGAGGAGCTGCGACGCGGTCGTTGGGAGCCGGTGTCGGCTCGCGCCGACGAGGTCGGTGACGTCGTCAACGACGTCATGGGCATGGGACGCCAGCAGTTCGAGCGGGTGGTGCTGCTCCCCCAGGGTGACTTCGCGGCCTTCCTGCGCTCCAGCGCCGAGGACCGTCGCAAGGTGCTCGACCGGCTCTTCGACGTGTCGACCTACGGTGGGGTCGAGGCCTGGCTGACCGACCGGCGCCGCGAGGGCGCGGCGGCGCTCGCCGAGCGCCGCGCCCAGATCGGGCGGCTGACGGCGGCCTTGGCCGAGGTCGTGGCCGGCCTCCCCGAGCCCCTGGTCGACGATCTCGCGACCATGGTGGGCTCGGCCGACGACCCGACCGTGCTCACCGGGGTGCTTCCGGTGCTCGACGCGCGGCTCGACTCCGCCGTCACCGCCGCGCTGGCCGAGCACGACGCGACCGAGGGCGCATCCACCGTGGCGACCGAGGCGCTCGAGGCTTCGCGGATTCTCCAGGCGACGCGCGCCAAGGGCCGCCGAGCCCAGGTCGAGCGGGCCGCCCTGGCCGACGACGAGGTCGGGCTCGGGCCCCAGCGGCTGACAGTGGCCGAGGCGGAGCGGGCGGCTCCGCTGCGCGGGCACCTCGAGGCGGTGGCTCGGACCACCGACGAGCAGTGCCGGGCCGAGTCGACGGCCGAGCTGCTCCTCGACCAGATGTCGAGCGCGGGGATGGCGACGGCCGCCGGCGATGGCGGGCGGCCCGCGGTCGGCCTGTTGCAGACGCTCCACCTGGCCGTGACCGACCACGACCGCGGGGCCGACGCCGTCGACACCGCTCGGGAGGAGCTGCGTCGACTGCACCGTCGAGCCGAGGAGCAGCGCCGCGTCGCGAGCGACGCCCTTTCGCGCGCCGAAGCCCAGTCCGCGGTCGCCCACGATGCCGAGGCCGCCATGACCGCCCTCGCCGAGCGCCACCAGTCTCTGGTCACGAGAGCGGCGGGTCTGGACGCCGACCGGGCTGCCCACGCCGAGCTCACCCGACGGCACCGCCTGATGGTCGCCGTTCGGCAGGGCGACGTGGACCTCTTGGCCGCGGCCGACCGTGTGCGCGACGCCGTCGACTCCGACCAAAGCGCCAAGGACACGGTCCTGGCCCTGCGCAGCGCCAGGCTGGACGACATGGCGGCCGAGCTCGCCGGGCAGCTCGCCGACGGCCAGCCCTGTGCCGTCTGCGGATCCGCCGACCACCCGCAACCGGCGACCGCACGGCATACGGTCACCGTTGCCGACGTCGTCGAGGCCGAGCGTGTCAGTGCCGGCCTATCGGCCGCACGTTCGCAGCAGGAGGCTGCTCTGGCGTCTCTGCAGGGTGCCCAGGCCGAGCGCCTGACCGCCCTGGGCGACCAGTCCCGCGACGAGGAGGCCACGACCACTGCGTTGGCGGAGGCGGCCGAGCGGGTCGCCGTCGCCCGCGCAGCCGCCCGGGAAGCCGAGAGCCTCGAAGCCGAGCTCACGACGACGCGTGCGGCGTTGGCCGCGGCTGACGCCGCACACGATGAGTGCATTGTCCGGGTCACCGCGGCAGAGGCAGCGCTGGCCGAGCTCGCGACCCAGGCGGCAGAGACACTCGACCGCCTGGTGGCCGCGATGTCCGAGCATGCCGACGGCTGCCCGTGCGCGACCGAAGGCGCCATGGAGTCCGCCCGGCGGGTCGCCCACGCGGCACAAGCCCCCGATGCAGCCGCCCGAAGCCTCACTCCCGACCTCGACTCCTCCATTGCGGCCGTCGTCGAGCGCCACCGTGGCGTCGCAGCGCTGGTCGGTCGTGTCGTCGAAGCGGTCCAGGCCGTCGACCGGCGAGCCGCCGACCGGCAGGTCGCTGACCAGGCCCTGCAGCGCGAGCTGGCCGGGGCCGGGTTCGCCGACGCCACGGCGGCGACCGCGGCCCTGGTGGACCGCGACCGGCTCCGCGCGCTGGTCGACCGGCTCCGTCAGCACGACGACGCGGTCGTGCGGGTCGAGGCCACCCTCGAGGACCCCGACATCGTGACTGCCCTGGCTGCCGCCGCTCCAGACCTCGGCGCCCTCGAGATGGCGGCGAAGCAGGCGCGCGAAGCTGCCCGGCAGGCCCTGCGCCGGCACACCGAGGCACGGACCGCGCTGGACGCAGGGCGTCGCCTGATCGACGAGCTCACCCGGGAGGTGGTCGCGTTCGGTCCAGCCGCCGAGCGGCAGGTCCTGCTGGCCGAGGTCGCGGATGCTGCGGCCGGCAACGGCTCCAACACGTTGCGTATGCCGCTCTCCTCCTATGTCCTCGCGGCCCGGCTCGAGCGGGTGGCCGAGCTGGCCAACGAGCGGCTTGCCGTCATGGGCGAGGGCCGCTTCGAGCTGCGTCACACCGACGACCGCAGCGGCAACGCCAAGAGCGGACTCGGGTTGGAGGTTGTCGACCTGTGGACCGGCCAACCGCGCCCCACGTCGACCTTGTCCGGTGGCGAGTCGTTCATGGCTTCACTGGCGCTCGCCCTCGGTCTTGCTGACGCGGTCCGTGAGGAGGCCGGTGGGGTGGACCTGCAGACGCTCTTCGTCGACGAGGGCTTCGGCACCCTCGACGACGAGAGCCTGGAGCAGGTCATGTCGGTCCTGGACACCCTCCGCGACGGCGGGCGGGCGGTCGGCGTCGTGAGCCATGTCGCCGACCTGCGCACGCGGATCCCGCGCCAGGTCAAGGTCACCAAGACACCCCACGGCAGCAGCGTCACCCTGGTCGGCGCAGACCACTCGTACGTGGCCTGACCCGCTCGGTACCAGCCGGACGGTCCTCGCCTCTCCAGCCGGCGGATGGCTCCGCCGGCCAGTGGGCGGCAGAGGTGGCCAGTCTCGGCGCGGTCCCCGCCGAGACCGGTTAAGCGACGAGTCTCCTGCCGGGTGGGTGCAGGCCTACCTGCTCAAGGCCGGGCGTCGTGCCGCCCGTTCGGCATCCCTGAGACCGCTGGGATGCCGAACGGGCAACCCAGCGCCCCTCTGGCATCCCTGGGACCGCCGGGATGCCGAACGGGCTCAGTCCTCGAAGGCCTCGGGCGGCGGGCAGGAGCAGACCAGGTGGCGGTCACCGTAGGCACCGTCGATCCGGGCAACCGGCGGCCAGTACTTGTCCGCGGCCTGCACCCCGACCGGGAACGCCGCGGTCCGGCGATCGTAGCCGTGGGCCCAATCCTCGGCCAGGCTGGCGGACGTGTGCGGAGCCTGTCGCAGCACTGAGTCCGCGACAGCCACCTCGCCGTCGGCGACCTGCTGGATCTCGGCCCGGATCGCGATCATCGCGTCGCAGAACCGGTCCAGCTCATGCTGGTCCTCGCTCTCGGTCGGCTCGACCATGAGCGTGCCCGCCACCGGGAAGGACATCGTCGGCGCGTGGAAGCCGTAGTCGATGAGTCGCTTGGCGACGTCGTCCACCGTCACTCCGGTGTCCTTGGTCAGGCCGCGCAGGTCCAGGATGCACTCGTGGGCGACCAGCCCGTCATTCCCCGAGTAGAGCACCGGGTAGTGCGAACGCAGCCGCGCCGCAACGTAGTTGGCGTTGAGCACCGCCACCTCGGTCGCCTGGGACAGTCCCTCGCCGCCCATCAGCCGCACGTACGCCCAAGAGATCGGCAGGATCCCGGCCGAGCCGTAGGGAGCGCCCGACACCGGCCCGACGCCGGTGGCCGGCCCGCACTCGGGAGCGAGCGGATGGTTGGGCAGGTGCGGGGCAAGGTGCGCCCGGACGGCTACCGGCCCGACCCCGGGGCCGCCGCCGCCGTGCGGGATGCAGAACGTCTTGTGCAGGTTGAGGTGCGACACGTCGGCGCCGAACTTGCCCGGCTGGGCGAGCCCCACCAGGGCGTTGAGGTTGGCGCCGTCGACATAGACCTGGCCCCCCGCCTCGTGGACCATCGCGCACAGCTCGATGATCGTGTCCTCGTAGACCCCGTGCGTCGAGGGGTAGGTGACCATGATCGCGGCCAGTTGGTCGCGGTGCTCCTCGATCTTGGCCCTGAGCTGGTCCACATCGACCGTGCCGTCCGGTGCGGTCCTGACGACGACGACGCGCATGCCGGCCATCACGGCCGACGCGGCGTTGGTGCCGTGTGCCGAGGCCGGGATGATGCAGACGTCGCGCTCGCTGTCGCCGTTGGCCGCGTGGTAGGCGCGGATCGCCAACAGCCCGGACAGCTCGCCCTGGGATCCGGCGTTCGGCTGGAGCGAGACCTCGTCGTAGCCGGTGATCTCACACAGCCAGCCCGAGAGCTGCGCGACGAGCTCCCGGATGCCGACGGTCTGGTCGGTCGGCGCGAACGGGTGCAGGTTGGCGAACTCCGGCCAGGTGATGGCGACCATCTCCGTGGTCGCGTTCAGCTTCATCGTGCACGACCCGAGCGGGATCATGCCGCGGTCGAGGGCGAAGTCGCGGTCCGACAGTCGCCGAAGGTAGCGCAGCATCGAGGTCTCGCTGCGGTGGGAGTTGAACACCTCGTGGGTGAGGTAGTCGCTCGTGCGCTGTGCCCAGGTCGGCAGCTCGAAGCCGTCCGAGCTCGCCCCCACGGGAGCCTCGACCCCGAAGGCGGTCGCCACCGTGCGCACGTCACGACGGGTCGTCGTCTCATCGATGCTCACCGAGACCGCGTCGTCGTCGACCCGGCGGATGTTGATGCCCAGCGCCAGCGCGGACGCGACGACCTCGTCGGATCGGCCCGGGACCCGCACCGTCACGGTGTCGAAGAACGGACCCTCGGCGACCTCGACACCCCCACGGGTGAGGTACCCGGCGAGCACGGCCACGTCGTCGTGGATCTCCTCGGCGATGGCGCGCAGCCCCTCGGGCCCGTGGTAGACGGCATACATGCTGGCCATGACGGCGAGCAGCACCTGCGCGGTGCAGATGTTGGAGGTGGCCTTCTCGCGGCGGATGTGCTGTTCGCGGGTCTGCAGTGCGAGCCGGTATGCCGGGTGCCCCGCATTGTCGACCGACACCCCGACGAGCCGGCCGGGAAGGTTCCGCTCCAGCCCGGCCCGAACCGCCATGTAGCCCGCGTGCGGCCCACCGAACGCCATCGGGACGCCGAACCGCTGGCTGGTCCCGACGGCGATGTCCGCGCCCCACTCCCCCGGCGGCGTGATCAGGGTGAGCGCCATCAGGTCAGCGGCAGCCGTCAACAGAGCCCCGGCCGCGTGGGTGGCTCCGGCAAGGGCACGGAAGTCGTGGATCCGGCCGTCAGCCCCCGGGTACTGGACGACGACACCGAAGACCGGGCGACCGCCGGCCGCAGCTGTGAGACCCTCGCTCGTCGTCACACCGGTCACGTCGGCGCCGACGACCTGGATGCCGAGCGGGGTGGCGCGGGTGCCGATGACGGCGCGGGTCTGCGGGAACACCTGCGGGTCGACGAGGAGCACCGCGTCGGCGCTGACCTTGCTGGCCCGGCGCATGAGCGTCATCGCCTCGGCCGCAGCGGTCGACTCGTCGAGGAGCGACGCACCGGCCAGGGTCAGCCCGGTCAGGTCGGCCACCATGGTCTGGAAGTTGAGCAGGGCCTCCAACCGCCCCTGGGAGATCTCCGGCTGGTAGGGCGTGTAGGCGGTGTACCAGGCCGGGCTCTCCAGCACGTTGCGTTGGATGACACCCGGGATCCGCGTGCCGTAGTAGCCCAGGCCGATCATCGACGTCATCACCGTGTTGCGGTCGGCAAGGGCACGAAGCTCCTTGACCACCGCCTCCTCGGAATGGGCCGCGGCGATGTCCACAGCACCGGTCATCCGGATCCCGCCCGGCACCGCACGGTCCACCAGCGCCGCCAGCGAGGGCTGGCCGACGACCGCGAGCATCTCCTCGACCTCAGCGGCGCGCGGACCGATGTGACGCCCGGCGAAGGGCGGGAGGGCAGAACGGGGGGCAGACATGAGGCTCCTGACGCGGCATACGGGCAAGTGCCTCCCCTTCTGTCGCCCTACGGGGCTCCAGATGTGCCTGTTCACATGCTCCTGGCGCCTGAGAGGTTCGGGGGAGTTTTGCCCCTTCGGCGCCCTGCCGCCCGGTGGGCCGGGGCAGGGACTCTCACACGTGAGTTCGTCGGCGCGTCGAGGCTATCAAAGACGCCGCCGCGCCAGCCCCAGGGTGGGGCCGGCGCGGCGGGATCAGCTCTTCGGGCGTATGGGCGTATGCCGGTCAGCCGGACTTGGCCATCCGGCGGGCGGACAGCTCGTCGCCGGGGTGGGAGGCCGGGCTCTCGTCGTCAGCGCGCTCGCTGGGCAGGTGGGACAGCTCGCCCTCGACCTCACGCCAGACCCGCCCGACGGCGATGCCGAAGACGCCCTGGCCGCCCTGGACCAGGTCGATGACCTCGTCGGCGGACGTGCACTCGTAGACCGACGCGCCGTCGCTCATCAGGGTGATCTGGGCCAGGTCGTCGACACCCCGGTCGCGCAGGTGGGTGATCGCGACCCGGATCTGCTGCAGCGAGACGCCGGTGTCCAGGAGTCGCTTGACGACCTTGAGGACGAGGATGTCGCAGAAGCCGTAGAGGCGCTGGGAGCCCGAGCCCTTCGCGGTGCGGACCGAGGGCTCGACCAGACCGGTCCGCGCCCAGTAGTCGAGCTGGCGGTAGGTGATGCCCGCTGCGCGGCAGGCCGTCGGGCCGCGGTAGCCCACCTCTTCGTCGAGCTCGGGGAGGTCGTCGGTGAACAGCAGGCCCTGGGCGGCGACCGGGATCTTGCCGCTGCCCTTGGGCGCTTCGTTGATGGCGTTCACGCCAACCTCCTGGATAGAAAGAACATCCGCAGAACTACAGCAACGTCGTTCGTTGTCAGTCCTGACGGTAGGCCCGGATCGGACAACCGTCAATCACCACTGCAACTTCAGCCCCTGGCGTGTCGTAGGCCACTTCAGTAACAGTAACCCTCAACGTCAGCCTTAGTCTTCCCGTTCACAACTCTCCAATTGCTACGGTGTGGGACGGTAGCAATTGGAGAGTTGTGAACCTGGGGATGCCGGTCGGTCGGGGTCATTCCTCGGTGTCGAAGTCGTCGGCCGAGACCTGGTCGAGGAACTCCTTGAACTTCTCGACCTCCTCGTCGGCCTCGGGTGTCATGGCCACGCCGGCCTCATCGAGGACGGCCTCGTCGACGGCCACCGGGCAGCCCACCCGCAGGGCGAGGGCGATCGCGTCCGAGGGCCGGGACTCGATCGCGGTGCCGCCGTCGAAGTCGATGACCGCGTGGAAGACCCCGTCATGGAGCTCGGTGACACGGACCCCCGTGACCGACCGGCCGAGCCCCTCGATGACGTTCTTGAGGAGGTCATGGGTGAGCGGTCGGGGCGGCTCGATGCCCTGCTGCGCGTAGGCGATGGCGGTCGCCTCGGCCGCACCGATCCAGATCGGCACGCACCGGTCGCCGTCGAGCTCCCGGAGCAGGACGATGGGTTGGTTGGTCGGGCTCTCGACCCGGACCCCGAGCACCTCCACTGGCTTCACGTCCCAACGGTACCTCCGCGCAGTGGTTCCCACGAGGGAGGCTGACGGTGTCCCGCGTCGCCGGTCGGGTCCGTCGCTCAGGTGCGGGTGCGGAGCCCGGACTTGACCAGTGCGACGTGCAGCGCGACACACGCTCGCGCGACCTTGGCCTCGTGCTCGGCGCGGGCCGCCGATCCCCCGGGAACTGGCGCCAGCGCCTGCTCGACGAGGCCGAGCTCGCGGTCGGCGGCCGTCCGGAAGGTGCGCAGGTGCCGAGGTTCGAGTCCGTATGCCGCGAGCTGACCGGCCGCGTGGGTGACGGCCAACGCCGACTCGTCGTAGTGGCCGTCCCGGTCCATCGTCACCAGGCCATAGCTGGTGAGGGTGTCGACGAGGGCCGGCTCCACCTCGGCAGCCCCGGCCAGCTCGGCGGCGGTGAGCCGCAGGGTGGCCGGCGCCAGCAGCTCACCCGCGGTCGGGACATCGGGGTCCTCGACCGGTCGCGGCGGTGCCGGACGGGCCGTGCCCTCCCCCGGCGCCGTGAGGCCCCGGTCGAGTGCGTCGAGCGACTCCTTGATCACCCGCAGCGGCCAGAACCGGTCGCGTTGGGCGGTGAGCACGTAGCGCAGGCGCTCGACGTCGGCCGGCGTGTAGGTGCGGTAGCCGGCCGGTGTCCGCCCGGGTGCAATGAGTCCTTCGCCCTCGAGGAACCGGATCTTGGAGATCGAGACGTCCGGGAACTCCTCGGACAGGGCCGCGAGCACCGCTCCGATGGTCATGGCGCGGCGCCCGCCGCGGGGGCTCACCGCACGCTCCGGCGAGCACGCGGCATACGGTCAGGACCGTCCGGCGTAGAAGACGAGACGGAACTTGCCGATCTGGACCTCGTCGCCGGTCTGCAGACGGACGTCGTCGACGATCTGGCGGTTGACGTAGGTGCCGTTGAGGGAGCCGACGTCGTGCACGCGGAAGTCGCCCCCCTCGCGGCGGAAGGTCGCGTGCTTGCGGGAGACGGTGACGTCGTCGAGGAAGATGTCGCTGTCCGGGTGTCGGCCCGCGATGACCTGGTCGTCGTCGAGCAGGAACCGCGCCCCGGTGTTGGGACCGCGGAGCACGACGAGCAGAGCCGTCCCGGGACGGAGGGCATCGACCATGGCCTGGTCGGCGCGGGTGAGGACGTGCTCGGCCTCGTGGCTGGCCTCGACCGGGGCACCCGGGCCGACGCTCGGCAGGTGCATCGTCGTCGACTCCGGCGCCATCGGGGTGTCCTGCGGCGTCTCGTCGGGAGTGGTGTCGCTCATGCGATGTGCGCCTTTCGTCGTTCAGGCAAGGATGTCAGACCGGTCGGACACGGTGGGGCCGAAGCGTTGGTCAGCCAAGGGTGTCACGGTATGCCGCGACGTCCAGCAGGGCGTCCACGGCCGCCGCGTCGCTCGGCCGCAGCTCGTACATCCAGCCCTCGCCGTAGGGGTCGGAGTTGACCAGCTCGGGGGTGGCGTCGAGGGTCTCGTTGACGGCGGTGACCTCGCCGTCGAGCGGGGCGTACAGGTCGCTGACCGACTTGGTCGACTCGACCTCGCCGTTGGCGTCACCGGCCGCAACGGTGTCGCCGACGGCGGGCAGGCTCACGTAAACGACGTCGCCGAGGGCCTCCTGGGCGAAGTGGGTGATCCCGATCCGGACGGTGCCGTCGTCACCGGACCGGACCCATTCGTGCTCGACGGTGTAGCGCAGGTCCTGGGGGTAGTCCGGCTCGCTCATGGCACTCCTTGGCTGGTCGACATCGAGGAACCCAGCCTACGAGGACGTGGGTGAGGGTTCGGACACCGGGCGAGCGTAACGAGGCACCCGAATCGTGTGCAACGCGTTGATCGTCAGGTTCGCCGAGGACGTGACGTCGATGCTCGCGCCGACCCGCCGGACCGAGTCGCTCACGCCGCCGGGGATGTCCATGGCCGAGGCGAGTGTCGCGGCGTCGCCGATGGCGATGATCGTGTACGGGAGGCCCAGCGGCTTGCCGTCGGCGGAGATCCCGCCGTTGTCGTCGTCGGTGAAGTAGGTGCCGGCGACGACCCGTACGTCGTCGTAGGCGACCGCTTCCGCCCCGGCGTCGCGGAGCTCCTCCAGGGCGTCGAGCAGCAGCGGAGCCGTGACGCCGTCCTTGGGGTCGCGGATGGTGATCGTGATTCCGGGACCGTGCGCCTTGACCGTGCCGGCGAGGATGCCGAGGGAGTCCAGGCGCTGGGCGGCGGCGGCTCGCGCGGCCGCGGACCCGGCAACGCCGCTCTGCAGCTGGTTGCGCTGTGCCTGGAGCACCTGGATCTCATCGCCGAGCCGGCCGTTGTCCTGCTGTACCTGGTCCAGGAGGCGGACGAGGTCGTCCTCGCGAAGCGTCTCCAGGTTGCTGCTCTGGGTCTGGTGCACCTGGGTGGCGATGGCGAAGCCGAGCAACAGGGCGAGCATCGCCGCAAGGAAGTTGGCCTTGGTCGCACGGGGCCGGGCCATCCGGGCCAGCTGCCGCCAACCGTTGTCCCCCCGCGCGGGCCGGGTCGGCTCGGGCTGGGCCATCGGTTCAGGCATGGAACAGGTGCCTGCGGATCGAGGCCACGTTGGAGAAGATCCGGACACCGAGGACCACGACGACCCCCGTGGACAGCTGTGAGCCGACGCCGAGCTTGTCACCGAGGAACACGATGAACGCGGCGACGACGACGTTGGAGAGGAAGGAGATGACGAAGACCTTGTCGTTGAAGATCCCGTCGAGAACGGCCCGGACCGCACCGAACACCGCGTCGAGCGCGGCGATGACGGCGATCGGCAGGTAGGGCTGCAGGCCCAGGGGGACGTCGGGTTGCAGGAACACCCCGATGGCGATCCCGACGATGAGTCCGATGACGGGTATCACGGCGAGTCCCCCTGGGGCGTGCTGGTCGGCGTGCTGGTCGGCGTGCTGGGCGAGGTGCTGGTCGCTGAGGCCTGCGCCGGCTGGACCGGCTGGGCATCGCTGGTGGTGAGGGCGGTGGCCGCCGGCATGGTGACCGACTTCTTGCTCGTGGTATCGACTTTGATCCCGAAGTTGCTGCCGAGCGCCTCGAGGTAGCTGCCACCGGTGCTGGCGGCGAAGTCGGCGGGCAGGGAAGCCGGGTCGCCGATGGCGGAGACGACATAGGGCCGGTTGAGCGGGCGGAAGTTGACCAGGATGGCGTCGCCGGCGAACCGGATCGCCGAGCGGGCCGACAGCCGCTGGCCGTTGACCATGACCGCCTCGGCACCGGCCTGCCACAGCGCGTTGGTGATGATCTGGATGTCACGGGACTGGACCGTGCCGCCGGCTGTCGCCGCGTTGGTCCGCGGGTTGCCGTCGGCGTCGGTGCCGCCGGCGCCCGGGGCGTCGTCGAGGGTGATGACCAGGCCAGGACCGGTGACGGCCAGAGCGCCGGTCGCCGCCTCGAGCCCGGCCAGCTGGCCGGCCAGGTCCTCGCCGTGGCGTGCCTCGGCGGCGCTGACCTCGGACTGCAGGGTCCCGATCTGCACCGACCGTCGGTCGGCGCTGGTCCGCTCGGCCGTGATCTGCCTGATCAGCGTGGCGCGGGTCGAGGCGAGGGCAGGCAGGTCCCGGTTGAGGGTGACCGCCGCGACACTGAACAGCAGACCCAGCACCACCGCCATGACGGCCAGGCGTGGCGACCGCAGGCCGGTCGAGGGGGGCAGGCCGGTGCCCTCGCGACGGGCCGCCTCCGCGGCATACCCGGGGTCGAGCGGGCGCTCCATCATCTCCCGGATGAGGGTCATCGAGGCGTCCGGCCGACGGGCCGTGCCCGTGGTCACCGACGGTCACCACCGTGGCGAGCGACCCACTGGCGCAGCTGCACGGCATACAGGATCCCGGCGACCCAGTACAGGGCCGTGCCCCACCAGGCGAAGCCCCAGCCGATCGGCCGGGCGACCGACGCGGCAGTCCCGTCGCCGTCGCCGAGGAGCAGCAACGGGAAGGCGTAGAGCAGGTTGAAGGTGGCCGCCTTGCCGATGAAGTGGACCGGGAGGGCGGTCAGCCCGTGCCGGCGGGCGATGAGCTGGACGACACCCATCCATGCCTCCCGGGCGAACAGGACGACGACGAGCCACCACGGGATGACGTCGCGCACCGCCAGCCCGATGAGCGTCGACACGATGTAGAGGCGGTCGGCGATCGGGTCGAGCAGCTGCCCGAGACGGGAGACAAGGCCGTACTGCCGGGCGATCTTGCCGTCGAGATAGTCGGTGATGCCGCTCGCCATGAGCAGGACGAGGGCGAGGCCGTCGTGATGCGCGAGGATCGCCCAGAGGAAGACCGGGACGCCGACGAGACGCAATGAGGAGAGCGCGTTGGGGACGGTGAGCACGCGGTCGCTCGCGACCGGCTCGTCCGCCTCCGCCGCGATCTCGGGCGCCCGGTCAGCCATGTCGGCCAGCCTATGTCGTCGGCGGCCCGGCCCGGTGGCGCCCGCCCGGCCACGTCTAGGTTGGGTCCATGGAGCCGATCCTCGGTGCGTCCCTCGAGCAGCTGCGGGCGTCCCGGACCAGCGTCAAGTGGCGGACCTTCGACCCCGACGTGCTGCCCGTCTGGGTGGCCGAGATGGATGCCCTGCCGTGCCCGGCGGTGGTCGCGGCCGTCACCGAGGCGGTGTCCCGGGGCGACACGGGCTACACGTGGATCGAGCCGTATGCCGCGGCCTTCCGGTCCTTCGCCGACGACCGGTGGGACTGGAGGATCGACCCTGCAGTGATGGAAGGGACGCCGGACGTGATGATCGGGGTCCGGGACCTGCTCGACGTCCTCACCTCCCCCGGAGAAGCCGTCATCATCTCCCCACCGGTCTACAACGCCTTCTACGGCTTCATCGACGCCTACCGGCGACGGGTCGTCGAGGCGCCCCTCTCCCCCGACGGACGACTCGACGAGGCCGCCCTCGCCACGGCGTTCGAGGAGGCGACCGCGGGTGGTGCGCGCGCGGCATACCTGCTGTCCAACCCGCACAACCCGGTCGGGACGGTGCACACCCACGACGAGCTGGCCATGCTCGCGGCACTCGCGGGGTCCTTCGGCGTTCGGGTGGTCTCCGATGAGATCCACGGCCCGCTCGTCTATCCGGGATCGACGTTCGTCCCGTATGCCGTGGTGCCGGGTGGCGAGCGCGGCATCAGCCTGTTCTCGGCCTCCAAGGCGTTCAACCTGGCCGGGCTCAAGTGCGGTCTGGCCATCGCCGGGCCGGAGGCGGTCGCCGACCTGCGCCGCGTGCCGGAGGTCGCCCGGCACGGGGCGTCGCACGTCGCGGCCATCGCCCACGCAGCCGCCCTGTCCGACGGGCGCGACTGGCTGGACCGGCTGGTCGGCGAGCTGGACGCCAACCGGCACCATCTCGCGGCGCGCCTTGCCGCCGAGCTGCCCGAGGTCGGCCACCGGTTGCCGGACTCGACGTACCTAGCCTGGCTGGACTTCACGGCGACCGGGTTGGGGGACGACCCGTCCGCGCGGTTGCGCGAGGTCGGTCGGGTCGGGTTGTCGCGCGGCCTGGACTTCGGCCCGCAAGGTCGGGGTCATGCGCGCCTCAACTTCGCGACCTCACCGGCCGTCCTGGACGAGGCGATCGACCGGATCGTGGCGACGGTCCGGGGCTGACGGCCGGGTCCGCCGCATCGCTGCTCAGGCAGGCGGCGGCAGGGTGACACCGAACCCGGCGACCGCCAGGCGGAGCAGGACCTGCCCGGGCGCGAGCAGGTCAGCGATCTTGGCCGCGCTCAGCAGCTCGAGCTCGGCCAGGCGCGCGGCATACGAGGTCTCCCCCGCCGTGCGGGCCAGCTGGAGGGCTTCGGTGTTGAGCCACACCTTCTGTCGCGCCTCGCGGAGGAAGCGTCGCGAGGCCGCCCGGTTGGCCGGTTGGAGGACCCGGTCGACGAGCTTCCCGCGCCCCGCGGCCAGCTCGTCGTCCTCGGCACTGACCCGGCCGGAGAGGACCCCGTCGATCCGCTCATGGTCGCGACGGCGCGCCGCCATCACCTCGGGCCGGCCGAAGTCGTCGTCGGAGATGACGGCGAGCAGGGCCTGCGGCAGGTCGTAGTTCACGTGGGCGTTGATGCCGAGCAGCACGTGTCGCAGTGGCGGCAGCTCGGGGTCGGCGGCGAACGCCAGCCGCCAGGGCCGCGGCACCGAACCGCCCGCGACGTCGGCGTCGTGGCTGTCCAGGTAGAGGTCGGCGAACGCGGCGTCCCACCCGATGACCCAGTCCGGGTCCTCGAAGAGCCCGGCATCGAGGGCGTCCCCGACGGCCAGCGTGGTGCGGCGGTAGGTGTCCAGGAAGATCCGCCGGTGGGCCATGGCAGGTGGCAGGGTCGCGAGGCGCTCCTGCATGGCGTCCGCGAGGTGGCGCAACGGGTCGGGCTGTCGGCTCGCGATACCCATCGGCGGCTCCTTCCGCACCGTGCCACCCGCTCCTAGTATGGCTGCGGGGGCCTGCGACCAAGGGCGGTTCGTATGCCGGCACCATCAGCTCCGAGCGACGTCCTCCCGACGTCCCGATGGCTGGCTGCGTTCATCGCTCCCTTCCTCGTCGTCGCCTTCGTCATCCTGTACATCTTTCCCACCCACACCAGCACCCTGTGGGCCTGGACGATCCGGTCGCCGATGACCTCCATGGTGCTGGCCTCGGCCTATCTGGGCGGTGCCTACTTCTTCGTCACGGTGCTGCGTGAGCGGGCCTGGGCGGCGATCGGCAGCGGCTTCCTCGCCGTGTGTGCGTTCGCCACCCTGCTCGGGGTCGCGACGGTGCTCCACTGGAGCGTGTTCAACCATCGTCACGTGGCGTTCTGGCTCTGGGCGGGGCTCTACTTCCTGGCTCCCCCGCTCGTCCTCCTCGCGTGGCTGACCAACCGGCGCGCGGCCTGTCGGCCGAGCGGGGACGAGCCGCTGGTGCCGGCTCCGCTGCGTCGTGTCGTCGTGGGTCTCAGCGTCCTGGCGGCGGTCCAGGGTGCCGTGCTCTTCCTCGACCCTGCCCTCATGATCCCGGTCTGGCCCTGGCCGCTGACCCCGCTCACCGCCCGCGTGATCGGCGCGACGTTCTGCCTCGGGATCGCAGGACTCGGGCTGGTTCGGGATGCCCGTTGGGTCACACTGGACCGCATGGCGCGAGTGGAGCTCGTCATGCTGGTCTTCATCCTCGGCGCGGCCGTCCGGGCGCATGCCGAGCTCGACACCGGGCGGTTGCTCACCTGGGTCCTCGGCCCTGGCATCCTCGCCCTCACGGCTGGCACGATGTGGGTCGTGGGCACGGCGGGTCGGCACGCGGCATACGGAGGTGATGGTCATGAGCTTCTCGGTCGCCGGTGAGGCCTACGGCCGGTTCATGGGCCGGTTCTCCGAACCGCTGGCCCTCGAGTTCGTCGAGGCGGCGGGGATCCGGCCGGGCCAGCACGTCGTCGACGTCGGCTGCGGACCGGGAGCACTCACTGCGGTGCTCGTCGACCTGCTGGGGGCGGATGCCGTCGTCGGCATCGACCCCTCACCCACGTTCGTCGACTCGGCCCGCGAGCGGCTGCCCGGTGTGACGATCGTGCAGGGCTCCGCGGAGTTCCTGCCGATCCCCGACCAGAGCGTCGACGCGGCCCTGGCCCAGCTCGTCGTCCACTTCATGGCCGACCCGGTCACGGGCCTGCGGGAGATGGCCCGGGTCACCCGGCCCGGCGGCACCCTGGCGGCGTGTGTCTGGGACAACAACCCGGGTGGGGGTGGTCCGCTCACCCCGTTCTGGGACGCCGCGCAGTCGGTCGACCGAGCCGCCACCGGCGAGACGCACCTTCCCGGGACGACGCCGGGCGATCTCGGCCGGCTGTTCCGTGCGGCCGACCTGACGCCGACCCAGGACACGACGATCACGGTGCGGGTGGAGTTCGCGACCTTCGAGGACTGGTGGGAGCCGTACACCCTCGGTGTCGGTCCGGCCGGTGACTACGTCGGCGGCCTCGACGACGAGACCAGGGACGCCGTGCGTGCGGCCTGCCGTCAAGCACTCGGGCCCGGTCCGTTCCACCTTGACGCGACGGCCTGGTTCGTCTCGGCGGTTCGTTGACGGCGACGCGTGGCCCCCGGTTGTCCGCAGACGGCGATGTGGGTCAGTGGGTCGGCTCGGTGTCCGGCTGGACCGGCTGGGTGGGACGGTCCACGCCGTGGAGCACCATGCCGTCCGCCGACACGACCAGCAGCTGACCAGCAGACTCGATGAGCTGTTCGGCCGAGCGCTCGTACGACAGCGCAGGCACCCGGATTCCAGCTCGGTCGAGCCGCTCGTGCAATCGGTCGGCCACCTGGTTCGTCGTTCGGCCAGCCAGCTCCTGACCGGTGGCGACCAAGGCCTCCACGTAGGCCCGGACCCCGTCCGGGCCCAGCTCTTCCTCGAAGGAACGGTTCAACCCGATCCGCACCGGGTGGTGCCCACTCATCGCCCAGTTGACCTCACCCTTGGGGAGTCTCCTGCCTGCATCGACCATCTACCCACGATACGTACGGTTTGCCTGTCCCACAATGAAGTTCGCGGGCATTCTGGCCACGTCGATGACGGCGCTCCATACCTGTCTCACCGTCCTTCGAAAGGACGCGCTCACCCGGGCCCAACGTCCGTTGCGGCGGCCGGCTGCCACAGCCGGCCGCCGCAGCGACGGTCAGGTGACCAGACCTTCGGCAGCGAGGAGCATGCGCGCCCGATACTCCGGAGTGTCGGCCGGCTCGCTGACTCCGAAGATCGCCCGCAGCCAGTGGCCGTCGGTGTCGTTCGGGAAGACGATGAAGTCGCGCCCGAAGTGGGCTGCGTCCTCGGTGGCAAGCGCCCGGCGCTGGTCCACCGACGTGACGTAGTAGCGGCGCCGGAAGTCGTTGAGGTTGTCACCCAGGTAGGAGATGACGTCGTACTTCTCGGCGATGGCCTGCTGGGTGGGCTCCTTGTTAGACGAGTCGCGCAGCATGGTCACGTGGGCGTCGTCGGCATAGGCGAGCCCGACATGACGCAGGTTGGCCACGCCGATGCTCTGGGTGTCCGGGCCCTGGTCTCGTGAGGAGACGTAGAAGATCTCGACGCCCCTCTTCTTGGCGTAGTGCGTGAACTCGACCGCGCCGGGGGTGGCGGTAGGCCCGTTGTCCCGGACCCACTGGTCCCACAGGTCGTCGTCAAACGCCTGCTTGCCTGCCGCCAGCAGTGCCGACCAGTAGGCGTTGGAGGACAGCACGGTGTCGTCGATGTCGCAGATGAACGCCAGCCGCTTGCCATGGTGCCGGTGGTCGTGCTCGCGTTCGCGTTCGCGCAGCCTCGCGTCGAGCCGGTCGCGGGCGATGTTGAACGCCTGCACATAGAGCATGTCCCGCTCGGCAGCCGTCACCCGCCAGGCAACCGCCGCGCTGTAAAGGTTCTGCACTGCTTCCGCGTCCGGGTCGGTGGCGGCCCGGGCGCTTGCCTGGGTGGCCAGTGCCAGCGAGCTGCCAGCGAGTCCCGTGAGCATGGCGCGACGTCCGAATGCTCCCATTTCTACCTCCTGTATGTATCGGACAAGTCCGACAAGTATGCCGACGGGACACCCCCGTGTCCTCATGTGTCCACCAGGTCGTTCGGAGCCCACTCGGCCCACCCACCCGGGCCACCGAGCCGGGGGCGAAGGGCGTGGCTGAGCCGTCGGGATCGTCGTGCGAAAACTACGGTCGGGCGCCCCGTTGCAGGGGTTGGGCTGACGGGTGACGTGGCGCCTGCCCGCCGTCGTCCGAACTCGCTCACATGGCACCCCTCTGTGTCAAGACGCGGCAGCGCACGGGATCGTAGGCTGGTTTCTGGCGGGTCCGGGAAGTGGCTTGTCCGAAGAGTTGGTGTGGGGTTGTGAGCCGGCCGCGCTGG
>Ga0073909_10000089_pt1 | contig 34373 bp, 31 predicted proteins | sample Coa_R1_6_FD_66439 | JGI IMG/M metagenome (GOLD analysis project Ga0073909, IMG submission 66439) | Surface soil microbial communities from Centralia Pennsylvania, which are recovering from an underground coalmine fire. - Coalmine... | ecosystem: Environmental > Terrestrial > Soil > Unclassified... | reverse complement strand
TTGGTGGAGTCGAGGGCCTGGTCGATCATCTCGTCCACGGATTCGCTGAAGCAGGGATCGTTGAATCCCATGGCGTGCGCCAGACCACGAAACACCTCCACGTTTGATCGGCACTCGCCGAGAGGCTCAATCGCCTGCTTCGACATTTGCAGGTAGTGGTGGCCGTAAGCCGTCTGGAGGTCTTTCTGTTCGAAGAAGGTCGTGGCCGGGAGGACGATGTCGGCGTAATCGGCTGTGTCGGTGAAGAACTGCTCGTGCACCACCGTAAACAGATCGGGACGGCGCAAGCCGCGGATGACTTCATTGTGGTCGGGGCAGACCGCAGCTGGATTCGAATTGTAGACAAACAGCGCCTTCACAGGAGGATCGCTGAGCGAATTCAGCGCCTTGCCCAGTTCCACCATGTTGACGACCCTCGCCGGACGTCCGAGAGTTTCGGTCATGAAGTCGGCGCGTTCGAGCGGAGCTTTATTCAAGTTCCATCCACCGCTCAGCGAAAGCTGAAGGCCGCCGCCCACCTCTTTCCAAGAACCTGTAATGCAGGGAAGCATGGTGATGACGCGCATCGCCACGCCGCCGCCTTCCGACCGTTGCACTCCATAGTTGACGCGAATCGCCGCTGGTCGCTGGGTCGCGTATTCGCGGGCGAGCTTGCGGATGTCCTCTGCTGCGATGCCCGTCCACGCGGCGACTTTTTCTGGCGGATAATTTTTTACCTTTTCCTGCAGTTGCTCGAAGCCGATGGTGTGCTGCGCGATATAGTCGGCATCGTGAAGGCCTTCTCCGATGATCACGTGCATCATGCCGAGAGCGAGCGCAGCATCCGTGCCCGGATTAATCGGCAAATACCAGTCCGCGCACTTCGCCGTTCGGGTCTTGTAGGGATCGATGACCACCAGCTTCGCGCCCGCACGGCGGGCTTCCTCGATGAATGGCCACAGGTGCAGGTTGTTCCCGTGGATGTTGGCGCCCCACGCGATGATGTAACGCGAGTGGCGAAACTGTTCGGGTTCCGTGCCGAGCTTGACGCCAGTGACCGACTTCAGTCCGGCTTCGCCGGCCGCTGAACAGATTGTTCGTTCGAGTTGCGAAGCCCCCAATCGGTGGAAGAAACGGCGATCCATTGAGGCGACGCTGAGAGTGGCCAGGGTGCCGCCGTACGAATAGGGCAGGATCGCTTCCGGGCCGAATTCCGTGGCGATGCTCCGGAATCGATCGGCGACTTCGCAGAGAGCCTCATTCCAGGAAATGCGCTGAAAGTCGGTCGAATCCTTGCTGCCGGAGCCTTTGGGCACGACCCTGCGCATGGGGAAGAGAACCCGGCCCGGCGAATACACGCGATCGAGATACTTGGCGACCTTCGCGCATAAGAAGCCGCGCGTAACCGGATGGCTGGGATCACCCTGAATCTTCGTCGCTCGTCCGTCGTCAACTGTGATAAGAACACCGCATGCGTCGGGACAGTCGTGCGGACAGGCGGCATGAACAACTTTCTTCATGATCTTCCGATTATAAGGGGCAGGTGCGTGGGGAGCGGCGGATTTGGAGACTTCAGATTGGTCCATTTCACCACAGAGACACAGAGGCACAGAGAAAGCCCTTAGGCTGATTTCCTCTGTGTCCCTGTGGTAGAACCCTGTAAGGATGGATTTGCTCTAGAGTCGAGGTCTAAAGTTCCCTCAGCGATCGTAGAAATCGCGAGCCACGAAATCGGGATGCGTGGCGTGGAGGCCCGACCCCACAGCGTGCGCTGCATTCCCTGAAGGGTGCGTCAGGACGATCGACGGCCGGGACGTCGATCTTACTGTTGTGCTCGTGACACTCGCCACTTCGCCTGCCATCCTCTGATCCAATTCCATCAACCAGGCCAGGAGCGGCAGCAAGCCGAATCCCAGTCCGTTCAGGATGCCATGGGAGTTGGCCATCCCGGGGACCGTGATCCAGTCTCGCTTGAAGTACTCGCTGACGGCATAGAGTCCAGCCAGCGAGAACGCTCCCATTGCCGCCCAGGTGCCGATTCGCAGGTAGATGGTGGCTGGGGTGCTCTTCCAATCACCTGCCATCCACCACGAAATCAGTGCCAGAGCCGTTACACAGGCTGACAGAGAAATCGCCGCGACAAATCGGAGCGCGGGAGAGAAGACGAATCCGGCTGCGAGCACGAAGGGCAGGAGCGCGATGAGCCATATCAGAGTGGGCAGACCCGGCATTCGCAGTCGCCGCGATTCGAACTCGTGCAAGGTGGCAGTGGCGATCAAAGCGGTGGCGAACCCGCTGTAGTGGAAATGTACTGCGGTCAAGAGAATGATGGGCTCCTGAAACCCCATGGGGCGGAGGCCTGCACGGGAGAGCACCAGCCACGCGGCTCCCAGGACCAAGTCGGCGTAAGCGATGTTCAGGATCATGGACTCGGCTGTCCGTTCTTGGCGCCACCATTCCAAGAATCGCCGACCTGCGAGAAAAAGGCACTGCAAGAGCCACAGCGCGCTCAGCGTTGCGGCGGTCCGTCCCGGCGGCAGCCAGAATACGGCGGCCACTGCCAAGGTTGCTGAGAACTGGAGAATGCGGATTGCGTCAAAGCGCTCACGTGTTCCCGCGAGGCGTCGGGTCAATTCCAATCCAAGCGGCACGATGACCAGCGGCGCAAACAAGAAGAGCAGCTCGATGATGCCAAAGCGCGCGCGCCCCAATCCCGCGAGGGTTGCGAACGCCGCCCACACGGCTGCGCCGCACAGACTAGAAATCGAGTTCCAGGCGGCTTGTTTCTGCGTAGGCACAAATACTCGGCTGGACATGGCGACCTCCTCAAAGCGCGGGATGGACGGAGACAAATCCGAAGATCCCGACCAGAGCAATCAGTGACACGAGATACAAAGCGTCGAGCGCACGGTTGGCTCGCCGAATTTCGCGTTCGTAGTAAAGAGTCTGAAGGAAAATCCGCAGAAGCCAGAAGCCGCACAGGAATGCGCTCAGGAACCGTCCGAGCGGGCTGCCGCCAGCCAGATCGCGGGAGAAACCAAAACATAAAGCGCTGAACAGGCCGACGATCAGCACGATGTAGAACCAGTGGACGTAAAAGATCTGGCGCAGAAAGACGGGAACGTTCTTGAGGTTCTCTCGCACGCGCAGACGATGGGGCAACGGAATATTGGCCAGCACGATGCCGGCGTGAATGGCACCCGCGATCCAGAGCAGATGAATGGCCGAAGCCGCGGTCATAGCGCACCGCCTTGACTTGGACCCGATACGACCTTGGCTTTCGTTCGCGGAATGAAACGGCTTAGGATCCAGCCCAGCATCAGTACTGACCCCACCAGGCCAATCAGCCCCCATTTCAGTTGGCTCGTCACGGCCAATAACGGCGGGACGTTCGTATCCGGCTCCGCGAGCATGGCGAAGATCGCCGGAGTCAGGATTACGGCTACGCACGAGAACACGGTCCAGAATTCCGCATGCTCTGCGTTGCCGCAGAGTTCCTGCAGCTGCGTGCGCAGCGGACCGCTGAGGTAGCGGACGACGGCGAAAGCCGCCAGCAGCGTGATCGTCAGGCCAGAGACGAACAGGAGTGACGGGCTCATAGAACGCTCCTTTCACCAACATCGACTTTCAGATGTTTCTGTAGAGACAGAATATTCGGGCCCAAAAAAATCATTTCGCTTTCCCCCCAAGCAGTCTGCGAATCTTGCCGCGCATGCCGAGCACGCGGCGTAGCACCGGCATGGAAACCTGGCTCATTTCGCCGTACGCAGAATTCGCCGCCTCGAAGAATTCGGTCATGCTTTCCAATCGTTCGCGAGTGTAGGCGTCCGCTCCGCTGCCCGAGCCCAACTCGGCCAGGCATCCGCGCAGAAGCTGGAGCGTCGGATCAACTTCGCGCCGTTTACGCTGGTCGACGATCAGGCGGAACATCTCCCAGACGTCTTTCATGGACTCGTAGTGCTCCCGCCGTTCGCCTAACACGTGGACTGGCCGGACGATGCCCCAGCTCTCCAGCTCGCGGATCGAGGTGCTGACGTTGGAACGGGCGACATTAAGCGTCTCGGCGATCTCGTCGGCGGGCATGGGCTTGGGAGCGAGAAACAGAAGCGCATGGATCTGGGCAACGGTGCGGTTGATGCCCCAGCGGGTGCCCATTTCTCCCCAGTGCAGGATGTATTGGCGTTGGACGTTGGTTAGAGTGGCCATACTGTAATTTCTGTACAAACAGAAATTACAGAAATAACGCCATTCTGTCAAGAACTCGATCTCCATTCCTTCGAGGTGATTGCGAGCGGGCAAGGACGGCTTTTTTTTCTCTATGGGGTGCGGTGCCCGACGGGCGGGGACGCCCGTCGCTCCATCAACATCTGAACGCAAAAGCCGCCCGAGGAGCGGCTTGCAAGGTGTGCTAGCGACCGACGACTGGCGACTAAAGCGTGGCGACTACTTGATCTCCATGACTTCTTTCTCTTTGCCCTTGCTCATGTCTTCCATCTTCTTAATCTCATCGTCGGTGAGTTTCTGGATCTCGTCGAGCGCGCGCTTCTCTTCGTCCTCGGTAATCTTCTTGTCTTTCATTGCCTTCTTGATGGCGTCGTTGCCATCGCGCCGGATGTTGCGGACGGCGGTGCGGTGCTCCTCGAGAACTTTGTGCAGGTGCTTGACCATGTCGCGCCGGCGTTCTTCGGTCAGGGCGGGCACCGGAACGCGGATGAGTTTCCCGTCGTTCATCGGATTCAGCCCTAGGTCGGCGGTGCGAATGGCTTTCTCAATCCCCGCCAGTGAGGAAGGATCGAAGGGCTGCACCGTGATCATCTGCGGTTCGGGCGCGTGCACGGTAGCAATCTGGTTCAACGGCATCTGCGAGCCGTAGTAGTCGACCGAAACACTGTCGAGCATGTGGACCGAGGCGCGCCCAGTGCGTGTGGCCGCCATCTCCTTGCGGAAGTCCTCGACCGCCTTCTCCATCCGGCTCTTCAACTGAATATAGGTTTCCTTCAGTCCCGGGACGCTCGCCATCGTTGCCTGAGCCATAGTTAGCTCCAAGAGTCAGGAATCAAAACGTAGGATTATAAACCCGGTGGTTCGCTGGTAGCTGGGGTCGCTAGCTAATGGCGAACCCTAAGGGCTCCAATGAACTGCTAAATCAAAAGTCGGTCGGAGAAACTTTATCTGAAATTTCAGTTCGATTTTTGTCTTGCTTTGCCATCAGCTACCGACTGTCAGCCACCAGCGCTCGTCAAGCACTCACCAGCGAGCCGATCTTCTCGCCCATGACGACCTTCTGAATGTTGCCGCGCGTGTTCAGATTGAACACGATGATGGGGAGATTATTGTCCTTGCACAGGGAGATAGCGGTCGAGTCCATCACTTTCAGTCCTTGCCGCAATACATCCATGTAGCTGATCTGGGCAAATTTCTTGGCGTCTTTCACGATCATGGGGTCGGCGTCGTAGATGCCGTCCACCTTGGTCGCCTTCAGAATGGCATCGGCCTTGATTTCCATGGCGCGCAGCGAGGCTGCTGTGTCTGTCGAGAAGTAGGGATTGCCGGTGCCGCCGGCGAAGATAACCACGCGCCCCTTTTCCAGGTGCCGGATGGCACGGCGCCGTATGAACGGTTCGGCCACCTGGTTCATCTCAATCGCCGACTGCACGCGAGTGTGCACACCGTTTTTCTCGAGCGCATCCTGCAAGGCTAGCGCATTGATGACCGTGGCCAACATGCCCATATGGTCGGCCGAGACCCGGTCCATGTCTTTGGCTTGCTGCGCCACCCCGCGAAAGAAGTTTCCGCCACCCACGACGATGGCGATCTGGATCTCGAGGGCCCGGACGTCTGCTAATTCGGCAGCAATCTCATGAACTCGGATGGAGTCGACGCCGAAGCCCTGGCCTGCGGCCAATGCCTCACCGGACAGCTTGAGAAGGATTCGCTTGAAGACAGTATTCGGCATGAAGTGGAGGATACCGTCGTGCTCGGGGTTTGGAGCGTTATGAAACTGTACCAAGGTTCCGGTGGCACATGCATCCGAAACCTTGGTCGTTGAAATTGGGAGCTTACTTCGCGACCGGGGCAGCCGCCTCGCCACCCTCCTCCGGCTTCTGCGTGGTAAAGGCCACGGTCATGCTTGCCTCGCCCACCTTGAAGCGCGCGAACCGACGCACGGCGATGTTTTCGCCCAGTTTGCCGATCTTGGTCGCCACCAGTTGACCAACGCTGATGGTCTGGTCCTTGATGAAAGGCTGCTCGAGCAAGCAGACTTCCTCGTAGAACTTTTCCATTTTGCCGGCGACCATCTTTTCGGCGATATGCTGCGGCTTGCCGCTGGCCACGGCCTGCGCCAGAAAAATATCTTTCTCGCGGGCGTAGGCTTCAGGCGTGACGTCTTCTTTGCGGACGTACCGCGGATCGCTGGCGGCAATGTGCATGGCAACGTCGTGCACGAGTTCCTTGAAGTCGTCCGTACGCGCGACGAAGTCGCTTTCGCAGTTCACTTCGACCAATACACCGATCTTTCCGCCAGCATGGATGTAGCTTGCCACCGAACCCTCGCTGGTGACGCGCGATGACTTCTTGGCCGCTACGGAAATTCCCTTCTTGCGCAGAAGGATCTCCGCCTGTTCGGGATCGCCTTTGGCTTCCGTCAGAGCCTGCTTGCAGTCCATCATTGGCGCTCCGGTCTTTTCGCGGAGCTCTTTTACTTGTGCGGCAGAGATATTCACGGTAGTTGTGCCCATTTCTTAAGATTGTCCCTTCTTGGATGCCCGATCCCCAAGCCCCGATGCGATCGTCCTCAATCCGCGGGTCTCGGTGAAAATGTCCTTACAAAAATCAACCCGCGGCGTTGCGACGCGCGCGGGTCCGAAATCCGTAAACCAGTTCCGCTTATAACGTCTGGCTTTCGACCTGCGGTACCTCTTCCGCGGCGTCTTGTGCGGTGGCCGGCGCCTTCTTCGTTCCGCCGCCCAGCACGTCTTCCATGCTGATGTCCTCGGCGCCCGCTTCCGCGGTAGCTTCCTCGCCCGCGGGGGCGTTGCCCGCGTCCTGTGCGCTGTACGCCGCTGCTGCTGCCAGTTCCGCCGTCTGCTTGTCGGTCGCTAACTGCGAGCCTTCGACAATCGAGTCGGAGATCTTCGAGGCGAACAGGCGGATGGCGCGCAGCGCGTCATCGTTGCCGGGGATCACGTAATCCACTTCGCTCGGATCGCAATTGGTATCGACCACCGCAACGACGGGGATGCCCAGCTTGCGCGCCTCGCGCACCGCGATCTGCTCTTTGTTCGAGTCGATCACGAAGATCGCATCGGGCAGCCGCGACATATTCTTGATGCCGGCCAGGTTGGCCTGCAGGTGTTTGCGCTCGCGCTCGAGCTTGATGACTTCTTTCTTCGGGAGCAGCTCGTACCGGCCGTCAGTGGCCATGTCGTCGAGTTCTTTCAGCCGCTTCACCGACTTCTGGACCGTGACCCAGTTGGTCAGCAATCCGCCCAGCCAGCGCTGGTTCACATAGAACATTCCGGCGCGTCCCGCCTCTTCGGCGATCGCGTCCTGGGCCTGGCGCTTGGTGCCCACGAAGAGCACGATGCGGCCATCGGCAGCCAGGTCCTGCACGAACTTCGACGCTTCCTTGAACATCTTCAGCGTCTTCTGCAGGTCGATGATGTAAATCCCGTTGCGCTCTCCGAAGATGAATTCTTTCATCTTGGGATTCCAGCGCTTCGTCTGATGCCCGAAGTGAACACCCGCTTCGAGCAACTCCTTCATGGTGATGTTAGCCAAACAACCTCCTCGTTAGTCTGCATCCGTTGAGTCAGTTTCAAGTTTCGTGCTTCAAGTTTCGAGTAGACCACTACCAAGCCTGAAACTGGAAACCCGAAACTGCTTTTCGGATTGCCATTCCCGTCCCCGCGCACGGGGCACGGGAAGAATTGAACACCTCAATCAGCTGATAGCTCGTAGTGCGTAGCTGTCAGCCAAACCCTTTTGCCATCAGCCATCGACTACCAGCCAATAGCTGAAGCGCTTTAGCGCTTCGAGAACTGGAAGCGCTTGCGGGCGCCCTTCTGCCCGTACTTCTTGCGTTCCTTGCCGCGCGAATCGCGCGTGACCATGCCTTCGGTTTTGAGCTTCTTACGCAGTTCCGCATTGAACTGCATCAAGGCGCGGGCGATGCCGAGCTTCATAGCGTCTGCCTGTCCGTTGACGCCGCCGCCGGAGACGCGGGCGACCACGTTAAAAGTGGCCGCCGTGTCGGTGGAGAGCAGAGGTTGCCGCGCGCTGGAGCGCTGGGCTTCCGTCACAAAATACTCGTTGAATGGGCGGCCATTAACCTTGTAGTCGCCGCTGCCCGGACGCAAATAAACGCGCGCCACCGAAGTCTTGCGTCGTCCCGTCCCGTAATACTGAACCAATTCAGCCATTAGAGCTTTGAGCTACGAGCTGTTAGCTAGGAGCCATAAGGCTCCCACTCCAGCTTTTCGCTCCAACCTTTCAAAGAATCTTGATATGTCTTGCTCGAAGCGCAGAGCTCGAGGCTCGTCGCTTGCTTACGCCAGCACCAGCGCTTCAGGTTTCTGCGCTTCGTGCGGGTGCTTGTCACCGCGGTAAACCTTGAGCTTGGTGAACATCTGCTTGCCCAATTTATTTTTGGGGAGCATGCGCGACACTGCGTCCTCGATGATCAGTTCCGGCTTGCGATCGAAGCGCTTGTTGAAGTCTTCCGACCGCAACCCACCCGGATAACCCGTGTAGCGGTGATACGCCTTCTGCTCCGCCTTCATGCCGGTCACGCGGATTTTCTCTGCATTAATCACGATCACGTGATCGCCGGTGTCGAGGAATGTCGTGTACTGAGGGTTTTCTTTGCCCATCAGGATGCGGGCGACCTGCGAGGCCAAGCGGCCCAGAGTCTGGTCCGTTGCATCCACGACAAACCACTTGCGCGCAATTTCCCCCTCTTTGGGGAAATAGGTTGACATCTGAACTCTCCCAGAAATTAAAACAGCTTATGAAGACCGCTGAGTGCCACCAGGCGCTGAAGGCGCAGAGGTATCAGGCGGGCAACCACAGGACTTCCGAAGCCTTAAAGATAGCCTAGATTCCGAAGCATTGTCAACGACTTGCCGCAGGCGGGAGGCATCGACGATGTTGCCGAGCAGGCGTAAGTCCTCTATTCATAAGCCAAAGCTTCGATCGGATCCTTCTGCGCCGCTCGGTACGCGGGGTAGAGCGCGCCCAGCATGGCACCCACTATGGCGATGATCGTCGTCTTGAGGATCCATCCGCCCGTGACGACTACCCGCAAGGTCGGGAGTCTGTGGGCGATTCCGGTGCGCGCGGCCAAGCTGATGGCGATGCCCAGCAGAATGCCTCCGCACGCCAGCATCAGCGTCTCCCGGAGAATCACATTCACGATGTAGAACTTCGACGCTCCGATCGACTTAAGAATTCCGATTTCGCGCGTGCGCTCCATGACGGCGGTGTACATCGCCTGGAAGATCACGATGAAGCCGATCGTCACCGAAATTCCAATGACCACGTTCAGGAAAGTTCCCAGCCCTGGGTAGTTATCGGGCGTGAGCATCGAGAGGTAGTAATTCATGGAGTAGGCCACGTAGCGCTCCATGCCCGGCACCTGCTTGATTTCGTTTACGACCGTGTCGGCATTGTTGGGGTCATCGAGCTTCAAATAGAAGACCGAGGCCTTATCTTTCGATCCGTTCAGGTCTTGCAGCACGGCGATCTGCAGAAACTTTCGCGCACCCTTGCCGGCCGCTACGATACCGGCGACGCGAAAGTCATGGTTCAGGATCTCCATCTTGTCGCCGATGCGGATGTGTTTCGCTTTGGCGAGCACGTCATCGATGATGACGTCGTCGGGCCCCTGAAATGATCCCCCTTGAATAAAGTGAAATGGAGCCAGCGACTCGTAGCTTTTCAGGTCGATGCCCGCAATTACCTCAAGAGTGCCATTGGTCGAGACTTGCGTGATCACCGGAGCTACCGCAATCACGTGCGGCAGTTTCGCAAGCACGTCGCCGATTTTAATCGGCATGGGAGCGCCCGTGAGGCCCACGATGTAAGACGAGCCGGGAGGCATGACCAGAACGTCGGCGCCGATGCCCGCCTGGCGTCCCTTGGAGTCGTTGACCATCCCCAGGGAGAGACCCACGATCAGCAGAATCAGGGTCACCTCCAACGCCACCGCCACAATGCTGATCAACGACCGGACCGGGCGGTGGGCGAGGTTCCCGACAATCATTTTATTCATCATGAGAAGCAGTCGTCAGTCGCTAGCAAAAGCTTTTTCAGTTTAACAAACGGCGGCTGGCGGCACCCGTGACGGGGCCTTCCTCTATTTCGGGTCGCCCCCACCGGGATGGGGTGTCTGGCTGATCGATTGAGGAGACTGCTGGCCAAGGTGCACAACTTCAGCTCCGGCCGGCTGCTGGAGTTCGAACTGATCGTCATTGAGGGGCTTGTTCAACTCGAGCTTCACGATGTTCAGCGTGATGTCGTATTCCTCTTGCGGGCGCTCTATTTCGGTTTGCTTCGGAAAACTGACTCCGTCGTAGTCGCGGTACTCGCCGTAGTGAACATCAGTCGCAAGGACGCCATTCTCGTTGTAGATCTGTTGACGATGAGGCTTGAGGTCGGTGCGGCTAAAGATAATCTTTCGCGACAGATACCAGCCCGCTTTTCCTTTGCGCACAACCACAATCTCATAGTCCGGCTGGTCGTAGGGTCGCCGTTTTGCGTCGAGCACTCGTTCCACGCCGTTTTCGAGAACGGCGATCTCCTGTTCGGGATCAATGGCGCGGATCAGCAGCGCGTCGTAGATGTTCTGCGGGCGAACGTTCTCCAGCGGCGTTTTCGGGCTTGCGCTCAGCACATCGTTGCGCCCCATCACGAAACGATTCTTGGGAGGAATCCACAGCTTGAACTGCTTTCCGTCGCTCACCATATCGAACGCGCGATTGCGGACAATGGGCAGCAGGCCGATCATGCGCAACATCGAAGGCTTGCGCGCCAGCACGTAACCGCGAATTTCCTTATAGTCGGTAACTTTGCCTCGGTTGGCCCCGCCCACCGAGGTGTCGATGTCCACCGTCGCCTGCATGGTCTGGATGCTGGCGGCTTGCGAGTCAATGGCATCAACCAGTTCCTGCTGTGTTGCAGACTTGAGCGGAGCACTGCTCAGCACCCGCTCGACCTTGCGGGATCGGAACAGGCATCCCGTGAGCGGAAGAATGCCCATGAACAAAAAAACCGCCCAAATTTGACGGCGACAGATCATTGCTTGGCTGAGATTGAGTATATCGTGCCGACGTTGCATGAAATTCGGGCGTGACCAGCGAAGTGACGGGGGGCTCGAATGCCTAGGGGCGGTGCTGTAGCGCGTGGCGGAAGGCTGTGACGTTGCGGTTGTGTTCCTCAAGGCTGCAAGCGAAGCGGTGATGGCCGTTGCCGTTGCTCACGAAGTACAGGTAATCACTGACGGCGGGATGCATGGCCGCTTCAAGCGAACTGCGGCCGGGATTCGCGATCGGCCCAGGCGGCAGGCCCGGATATTTGTAGGTGTTGTACGGAGACCTGGTCTGCAGGTCGTCGTGGTGCAGCGCACCCTGGTAGGTGTTCGCCAGCAATTCCGCGTAGATGACACTGGGATCGGCATCGAGTGCCATGCGCTTCGTCAGTCGGTTGTAGTAGACGCTGGCGACCAATGGGCGCTCCTCGGGAGCCGCAGTCTCTTTCTCCACGATCGAAGCCATTGTCACCGTACGGTGCACGTCGGTAGCGAGCCCGATGCTGGATGCCACCTGGCGGAAATGGTGCACCATCACGGTCGCGATGTCGCGCATCGATTGGGTTCGCGTCAGCTCGTAAGTGTCGGGGAAAAGATAGCCTTCCAGCGTCGTAGCTTCCGGCGCCAGGTCATGAATCAAATCCGTGTCGCCCCGGGCGATCTTCAGAAAATCTTCCTTCGATCCGAGTCCGGCCTGCTCGATCGTCTGGGCGACGTCGAACATCGTGTAGCCCTCGGGGATCACAACGGTGTGCGTGTAGATGTCGCCCCGCGCGAGCCGGTGGTGAACGTTGACCAGAGTCGCCGGTTTCTCAAACAGGTATTCGCCCGCTTTCAGTGATGATCTGCGGTGGAAGTAGTGCCACAACAAGAACGCGCGCTCGCTGCGAATGACCCCCGCTGACCGGAGTTCGTTCGCGATTCGGCGCGTCGTGTACCCGCTGCGGAGCATGACGAACTTCTGACCGCTGGGCGCTATAGGTACGAGCAATGCCCAGCCAAGCCATGCCCCAAAAGCCAAGGCAAGCAGCAGGAAAAATGTGAGAAGTTTGCGCAAGTTGCCAGTAGTTTAGATGACTTTTTAAAGTTTTCTGATTACCGATGGTGGGTGAACCGTAGTACTTAACCAGTCGCTGGCCGTCGGTTGCTAGCCACGGCCAATCCTTTCAATGCGGGCACAAGAGACTCGTCCAGGTCAGTCGGGGTATGACGATGTGTACCCTCTGAACAGAAGGGTTGCTAGAGACTGACGACTAGCGACTGCGATTTTCCATCCACGACTGCAGGATCAAAACCGCCGCCATCTGGTCGACCACCTGGGCGCGGCGTTGGATGGACATCTCGGTTTCCCGGAGAAGGCGGTTGGCCTCCGCAGAGGTGAGGCGCTCGTCCCACAGATGAACTGGGATTTGCAGGCGCTCCCGCAGTTCGTCGGCGAAGCGATGCATCTTTTCAGCCTGCACGCCTTCGGCGCCGCTCATACGCAGCGGGAATCCGACCACTACCTCGGCGACCGAATAATCCCGCGCCAGCTTTTCGAGCTTTTCGAAATCGAGGCGCTTGTTCTGACGTTGCAGAGTTTCCAGTCCTTGCGCCGTGATTCCGAGCGGATCAGAGACGGCGATCCCAATGCGTTTCGATCCGACATCCAGGCCAAGTACCCTGCGGACTGGAGCAGGCGTCGAATCGTGCGCTAGGGGGTGCATGCCGGGATTATAAGTCGCGCTGAATTCTGAGGATTCGACTACGATATCGGGGCATGCCCGAGGAACTGGAAGCCGTCGAGCCAGTCACGACCCGCGCCCCGAAGCGCGACTGGCCACAAACCATCATCGCGATCGGCGTGGTCCTGACCCTATGCTACGTGGCGGAGTTGGTTTTGGTGGTGATCCTAGTATCGACCCTACTGGCCTTCATCTTGGCGCCGATTGTGGACTTCCTCAGTCGCCGGCGTTTACCACGCGGGTTGGCATCCTTGGTCGCGGTCCTGACCTTGCTGTTGCTCGGCTATGCCATCACCTATCTTTCTTACAACCAGGCAGCGACGTTCGCGCAGGTTTTGCCGAAGTATTCAGATCGGATTCGAACGACGGTCATGACTTTTCGCGAACGCGCAGAGTCCCTCAATCCGCTGCGCCCGGCCACGGACGATAAGAGCATCGTGAAAGTGCAGCCCAGCAGCCCGGTCCAAGACCTCGTCACCCGCGGCTTCGGATCCGTCTCACAACTGGTCTTCGCGCTGACCTTCGTGCCGTTTCTCGTGTACTTCATGCTCAGCTGGCAGCAGCACGCGCGCTCCGCCACCGTGATGCTGTTCCGCATGGAGCATCGCCACACCGCCTACGTGACGCTGGGGCTGATCTCGCGAATGATCCGCAGCTTCATGGTAGGGAATTTGCTGATCGGATTGTTTATGGCGGGAGTAAGCATCGCAGTGTTTGCCGCGTTCCACTTGCCATTTTTCCTGGTGGTCGGCGCCATCAGCGGATTTCTGAGCCTGGTCCCCTACCTCGGCCTCGTGCTCGCTCTATGCCCGCCATTGATGGTGGGCCTGGGACAATTTCAATCGGAAGATCTGATCGCGCTCTCGATGGCGGTCGCCGCCCTGCACTTCTTCGCTTTGAATGTCCTCTACCCGAAGTTCCTCGGCAACCGGATGCAAATCAATCCCCTCGCAGTCACCCTGGCACTTCTCTTCTGGGGATGGCTCTGGGGCGGCGTCGGCCTGGTGCTCGCCATCCCGATCACCGCCGCCGCGAAGATCATCTTCGACCACGTGGAGTCGCTGAAGCCTTGGGGGACGTGGCTGGGGGAGTAGGGCTAGTCGCTAGTCTCCAGTCGCTAGCGGGGCGTCGTCTGCCGGCATTGCCGGTTGGGATGACCCTCACAACCTCGGCTACCTTCGAGAAGAAGGCATACCAACTATTCAGGGCGTCGATCGCGGAGACGGGAAAAATGCTGAACGGCCTCATCAACTCGATGAGACCAAAGCTCGCAGAAAGGAAGTCGGCCTAAGGCGTGGGAGAAACGGCCGACGGGTCGTGCTGACGACTAGTGGCCAGTGACTGACGACTAGTTACGCTTCAAATTCCGAAGCTTCCGGGAAACGTAACTTGTGCTTGATCGCCAGTGCCTTGGTCAGCATTTCTTCGATCTGCTGTTCCTCGCAATTTTTCGCCATTGCCAGTTCGCTGACCAAGAGGTAGCGGGCGCGCTCCAGCATCTTCTTTTCGCGGAACGAAAGCGGCTTCGACTGGTTCAGCATCAGCAGGCTCTTCAAGACCGAAGCGACTTCCAGTAGCGATCCAGTCCGCATGCGATCGGAGTTTTCCTTGAACCGGTACTTCCAGTCGGCATTGCTCAAGCACTCGCCATCTGTAAGGTACTCGAGGATTTTCTGGATCTCGCCATTCCGGACGACCCGCCGCAGGCCAACGCTGTTCACGTTGTTGAACGGGATCATGACCTTCAGGCTGCTGGCTTTGATCTTGAGGAGGTAGAACTTCTCGACAGAGGCGCCGATCGTCCGGCTGCTGATCTGTTCGATAATACCTACGCCGTGGTTGGGGTATACAACTTTGTCGCCGATGTGGAAACCGTCGCTACCAATCATGAGGAACACCTTATGAGCGCCGGAAAACCCTATGAAAGCCCCACTAATATCCTTAGTTTACCTGAAGTACGTGTGAAAGGCAATTTTGACGCGGGTTTCGCAGCTGTGGGAGTTGCAAATGAATGAAGCCGTGAGCGTTATATCCGCTTCGTCTCCGGGACTAATCGTGCGCGTCCGAGCAAGCGGGAAGAGATAGCTGTGCTGCATCAGCCTGCTAACAGCTGTCAGCCGCAAGCCTTTTGCTGCGCTTGCGGTTTATAATCCCCCGAAGTATGACTGAGCAACTCAAGAAGAAGCTTCAGGACGAGATCGCAGCACTGGAGCATGAACTTAGCCATGAATTGCCGAAAGAGCTAAAGAAAGCCGTGGCTCTTGGCGACCTGAGCGAGAACGCCGAGTACCACATGGCGAAGCAGCGCCAGGAGTTCGTGAAAGCTCGCATTCGCCAGCTGGGCCGTCGCCTTGCGGACCTCTCGCTGATCAACATGGCCAACATCCCGAAAGACAAGGTCGGTCTTGGGTCCACGGTTAAGGTGTACGACAACGCAAAGGAAGAAGAGATCGAGTACAAGCTCGTGACCAGTGAAGAGACTGATGTCGGATCTGGGAAGATTTCTACCACGTCGCCGATCGGCCGCGCCCTGCTCAACAAGAAGGTCGGCGATACGGCTACCGTTGTCACGCCTAACGGAAATCGCGAAATGGAGATTCTCACTCTGACCACGGTCTACGACGAGACTGGAGCGGGACCCGAATGACCTGGACCAGCGCCTTCGGCAACGCGTGCGGCAAGCTGCTACGGACGATCGTGAACCGCATGGCGCTGGCGCGCATCAGTCCGAACTTTCTTACCTTCCTCGGACTGGTGATCGACACGGTGGCTGCGTTTCTGTTCGGCTACGCAAACGCCGATAACCAGGCGCGCATGTTCTTCTATGCGGGACTGGTGATCTTCGGAGCGGGCTTCTTCGATCTGGTGGATGGCCGGGTGGCGCGAGCCAGCAACCAGGTCACGCGTTTTGGCGCGTTCTTTGATTCCGTAGTGGATCGCTATAGCGACGCCGCTTTGTTCTTTGGTCTTCTGGTCTATTACTCCAGAGGTGGCCGCTTCTTCTATGTTGTGCTGGCCGCGCTGGCGATGATCAGTTCCGTGATGGTCAGCTACACACGCGCCCGCGCCGAATCGCTGATTGATACCTGCAAGGTCGGCTTCATGGAGCGGCCCGAACGGTTGGTGCTTCTCATCATCGGCGCAGTCTTTAACCGGATGGCGCCCGTTCTTTGGGTGATCGCCGTGCTTTCCACCATCACAGTGGCGCACCGCATTTTCTACACCTGGCAAAAGACCGAGCGAGTCGACCCAGCCCACGCTCAGCCGGGCCGAACGGCCGCCTGATAGTCCCTTTGCCGCTTTCTTTGCGCTCGCCTGCCAGTCTAAAGTTGCACACAGTTTGCTTTGATGGAGCGACGGGCGTCTCGCCCGTCGGCAGGCAGGCGTTGCCCGCTGCTCCATCAAACAGAATTTGTTCCGCGGAGAAGTCCTCAAATGAAGAAGCGTAGCTCCCGCCATCCGCTCGGATTGTTCGCCGCCATTTTGTTTGCCTGCGTTACCGCTTTGAATTCCTGGGCGGCATCGGGGGTCGTTGCTCCCCAAATCAAGTATGAAAAATACACGCTCAAGAATGGCCTCGAAGTGATCCTGGCTGAGGACCATCGCCTACCACTGGTCGCGGTTGATCTCTGGTACCACGTGGGGCCAGCCAATGAGCGCGCCGGACGCACAGGCTTCGCGCATCTTTTCGAGCACATGATGTTTGAGGGCTCGTTGCATGTGGGTTCGAAGGAGCACGACCGGTACCTGGAAGCGGCCGGCGCCAGCGACATCAATGGCACAACCGACTTCGATCGCACGAATTATTTCGAGACGCTTCCCTCGAATCAACTCGAACTCGCTCTCTGGCTCGAGAGCGATCGCATGGGATATCTGTTAGGCAAGATCGACCAGGAGCGGTTGGCGAATCAGCGTGACGTCGTTCGCAACGAGCGTCGCCAATCTGTCGAGAACACTCCTTATGGACTCGTCGAGGAAGAGCTGTTTCACCAGCTGTTCCCCAAGAATCACCCGTACTTCGCGGACGTGATTGGCTCACACCGAGATGTCGAAGCCGCACAGCTTGCTGACGTCCGGGAATTCTTTCGCCAGTACTACTCTCCCCATAACGCCAGTCTGACCATCACCGGCGACATCCAACCCGCTCAGGCCAAGGCATGGGTCGAAAAGTACTTTGGGTCGATTCCATCTGGCCCCCCCGTTCCCAAGATCACGGCGCAGCCTCCACAGATCACGGCCGAGCGGCGCTCCCAGATTACTGACCAGGTAGAACTTCCTCGCATTTACATGGGATGGATCATGCCCTCGATCTTTCAGCCGGGCGATGCCGAGAGCGATCTGTTGGCGCACATTCTGGGTGTAGGCAAGACGAGCCGTTTGTACAAAGCGCTGGTGTACGACAAGCAGATTGCACAAGACGTATCGGTGCAGAACAGCAATCTGTTGCTCGGCTCAGTGCTTGAGTTGCAAGTCACAGCCAAGCCCGGCGTGAAGCCCGAGGATCTCGAAAAGGCAATCGACGAGCAACTGGAGAAGATCCAAAGCGAAGGTCCCAGCCAGGCGGAACTCGACCGCGCCCGCAACCAGATCGAGACCCACATGATCACAGGATTGGAACGGCTGGGTGGCTTTGGTGGCCTTGCCGACCGGTTGAACCAGTACAACCAGTTCCTGCACGATCCCGGCTATCTTCCCAAAGATCTCGAACGCTACCACCGCGTGACGGTTGCGGATGTGAAACGCATTGCGTCGGAGAGGCTGAAGACGTCGGCGCGCGCGGTGGTCTGGGGTTTGCCCGGAGAGCGCGTTGTCGATGACCCGGCTAAAGCGACTGAGACGGCATCTGCGAAAAACAGCGCCGTCAAGGGCACTATGCCCGACGAACCTTGGCGAGCTAAGGCTCCGGCGCCGCAACCTCTGGGCAAGCTCAGCTTGCCGGTGGCGCAGACTTTCAAGCTATCGAATGGGTTGACCGTTCTGCTAGTCGAGCAGCATCAGTTGCCAATCGTCGTCGCGCACGTGCTGGTTCTCAATGGCAGCGATGCGAACCCGGTTGCCAAGCCTGGGCTTGCGGCGTTTACGAGCGAAATGCTTCCGGAAGGAACCGACCGGCGTTCGTCTTTGCAGGTTTCCGATGATGCGGCACAGATCGGAACGTCGCTGCGTGCTGTGACGGCGGGCGATGACTCCCTCGTCGATATCCGGGTGCTGAAACCGAACGCCAACGCGGCATTCGATCTTCTCTCCGACGTCGTGCTCCACCCCAAATTCGACCCTGCCGAGATCGACCGAGTTCGCAAGTTGCGCGAGACCGACATTCTGCAAATCCAGGATGATCCCGAGCAACTCGCCATTGGCGTTCTGCACAAGATGATTTACGGCCCCGATCATCCTTACGGTTATCGCAACGAAGGAACGATTGCATCGATTCAGTCGACCACGCGGCAGGATCTTCTGCAGATGTGGCAAGCAGGCTATACGCCTTCGAACTCTGCACTCGTGTTGAGCGGCGATCTGACCCCTGCCGAGGCACACTCGCTGGCGGAAAAATACTTTGGTGGTTGGACGGGGTCGCAGGCTAAACACGAACCTCCGCCGGTTACGAGCCAGGTGAAAGCCGGGGTTGCGATTGTCGACAAGCCTGGGGCCGCGCAGACCTTTGTGCTGGTTGGCAGTGCAGGCGTCGCGCGCTCAACGGCGGATTACGTTCCGATCGAGGTCATGAATAACATCCTCGGCGGATTGAACTCCAGCCACATCAACGTGAACCTCCGCGAAGAACACGGCTACACGTACGGTGGATTTTCGTTTTTTATTTATCAACGCGCCTCAGGAATGTTCGCAGCCGGCGGCGGCATGCGCACGGATGTGACCGGGCCGGCAGTGCATGAGTTGCTTAAAGAGATGGACAACATCCGGAACACCGCCCCCACGGACCAAGAGCTCAAGCTGGCCAAGGGCGCATTCGCGCAATCCCTTGCCGGACGTTTTGAGTCGGCGGAGCAAACGGCCAATACCCTTGGAGAGTTATTCGTATACGCTCTCCCGCTCAACTACTACGAGCAACTACCGGCCAGTATCAATGCCGTGAGCGCGCAAGACGTCGAGCGCGTGGCTAAGAAATACATCCATCCCGAGAGCGCTGTCGTGATTGGCGCCGGTGACCGCGCGAAAATTGAGGAGCAACTCAAGAAGCTGTCCATCGGAACCGTGGAGGTTCGAGACTACGAGGGCGTGCCTGTGATTGGATCCGCTTCGCCTGGCGAGTCGCACTGACCCACGGAGCCAGATTCCCCAAGTTGGCGAAGCGCGCATTGTAGCGCCGCCGTCTCGGCGGCAGTCCGGCGGGCGTCCTCGCCCGCCGCTGAGGGCAAGCTGCCGGCGCTACTGAGTGTCGGTGCTAGACTACTTTTCGCATTTTTCCTGAAGGGGCAAACGTGCCAACCGATCCGGTCCTTGTAGTTCATGGTGGTGCCTGGGCGATTCCTGACGACATGGTGGAAGCTCACCTGCGCGGCGTGCGCAACGCACTCGCGGCAGGATGGCTGGCGCTCAGCAAGGGCGGATCGGCGCTCGATGCCGTCGAGGAGGCCATCGTAATTCTTGAGGATGACGAAACCTTCGACGCGGGCCGTGGCAGTTTCCTCAATCGCGAAGGCAAAGTGCAACTCGATGCGTTCATCATGGAAGGATCCACACTGCGCGGCGGAGGTGTCGGCGGCGTGGAGCGCATCCGCAACCCGATCCGGGCGGCGCGCAAGATCCTCAGCGAGAGCCAGCATGTGTACTTCGTCGGAGAAGGCGCCGAACGTTTCGCCGCCGAACATGGCATTGCCCTGTGCGACAACTCCGAACTGGTAATTCCCCGCGAGGTCGAACGTCTTAGCAGCTATCAGGCTCACGCCGCCGAAAACGCTCCCGACTTGTTTGCTCCTGCCATCTCGCACGACACGGTGGGAGCAGTCGCCCTCGACACTGAAGGCAATATCGCCGCCGGAACCTCGACGGGCGGAACACTGAACAAGGCTCCCGGGCGGCTGGGCGATTCATCACTCATTGGGTGCGGATGCTATGCCGACAATGAAAGTGCCGCCGCATCGCTCACTGGCTGGGGCGAGCCGATCATGAAGGTGGTTCTTGCGAAGTGGGCCGTAGACCGGGTGCTTGCCGGCAACGCGCCGGAGTGGGCTTCGCAGGAAGCGATCAACTATTTGAAAGCGCGCGTGAACGGCCACGGCGGAATTATTCTGCTCGATTCTCGAGGCCGTTTCGGTATCTCGCACAACACGCCGCGCATGGCATGGGCTTATCAAACGAAACAGAAACAGGATTCCGGTATCGAACGGTCGGCGGGCGTGTAAATCTTCAACGCCCAAAGCTTACTAACCCTATTCGCCTCACGTATTTATCTTGCTTTCCCAGCACACCCTGATGTAAAAACCACCGGGACGTCGGCGTCCCGCACCGTGCGTTTCCGCCACCTTTTCAACGAAGCAAGCTGCCCTGCCGCCGCTTCCGTTTGGCGCGGCTATTTTTGGGAGACCCCTATGCATTCCACGTCGAAGATCGTAGCTGCCCTGCTGTTCGCTTTTGTCTCGATTGGCGTTGCCTTTGGCCAGGGCTCCGCCAGCGGTGATCTGCACGTGATCGTGAAAGACGAAAAGGGCAGCGTAGTGACCAGCGCCACGGTGACTGCGCGCGAACAGGCAAAGGCCACGGTTCGCGCCACCACGTCCAACACCGACGGCGAATATCGACTGGTCTCGCTGCCGCCTGGCGTGTACACGATCACGGTCGAAGCTCCCGGATTCGCCAAGGCCGAAGCCAAGGACCAGACGCTGACGGTGGGCCAGAGCAAGGAACTGCCGATCACGTTGAGCGTCAGCGGGGTTGAAACGGTCGTGAACGTCAGCTCCGAAGCTGAACTGGTGGAAACCTCGCGCAGCTCAACGACCAACACGATCGACCAGCGGCGCATCGACAATCTCCCGATCAACGGACGCAACTACATCAACTTCGCGCAGACCGACTCCCAGGTCGTGCGCGACAACGCGCCCAACACCGGCGCGGCCCCGACTTCCGGCCTAAACTTCAGTGGGCAGAGAGCCCGCTCGAATCTGGTAAACGTTGACGGCGCCGATGCCACCGACAATTCCATCAACGGCGTCCGCTCCACCGTGTCGCAGGAAGCGGTTCAGGAATTTCAGATCATCACCAATGGGTATGCGGCCGAGTACGGTCGCGCGTCGGGTGGCGTAGTCAACATCATTACGCGATCTGGATCCAACGATTTTCACGGCGACGTGTTCGGCTACTTGCGGAACCGCAACTTCCAGGCGGTGAATCCGTTCAGCACAGAGAAAAATCCGGCTTACACGCGTGTGCAAGCTGGAGTTGCGTTTGGCGGTCCGATCAAGAAAGACAAGACCTACTACTACTTCTCCTACGAAATCACGCGCCGGCACGAGACGGGGTTCTCGAGCATCGGGCAAGACGGGTTTGGATTGCAGCCGTTCGACGCTACCGGGATATTTAATCCTCTAGCGCCGGCCGGCACATTCACCATGCCTGCGACCCCTCAGCAAATCGCTTTTTTAACGCCGTTCGCTGCTGCCGGCCCAGCGCCTCAACCCGTTCAGTTCTACACATGGCTGGTGGGAGCCTCTTCCTGGGTGGGAACAACCGGGAACCAGCAGGCCTTTTCCTTGATCCCATTCGCGCCGCCAGGGACCGGCGCCTCTCAGTTTGCAACCAGCTGCAACGTCGTGCTCTTTCCGTCTTGCACGGGCTTGCCCTTATCGTTTCACGGGGTCAATTCACAGATCGGCAACTTCCCGGTTTTTGAGGGAACCAGCCTGTACTCCTTGCGCCTCGATCACAATCTGAGCAACAACAACCGCCTTATGCTTCGTGGCAACGTCAGCCCGAGCACGGTCACAGGCATCGAAGTCAACGGACAGGTGCAGCCCTTCGGGCAGAACGCCTATTCGCGTACGTCGGAGCAGACTTATCGCGACGTTGCCGGGACCGTGCAAGACACGTGGACGCTGGGCAACAACAAGGTGAACCAGTTCATCTTCCAGTACGCTCGCCGTGGACTGTCGTACTTCTACAACACGAAAATTCCCGACGGCTCGGCTCCCGCGATCAACATCACCGGCATCGCGTATTTCGGACGCGAGCCGTATTCCTATATTCAACGAACCGAGCAGCGCTTTCAGTTCACCGACAACTTCGCGTGGACCATCGGTCGCCACGACACGAAGTTCGGTGCCGACTTCAACTACCTGCCGATCGACGCGACTTTTACAGTCAATTACGGCGGCGTGTATGACTTCGGCTCATTCAGTGCTGCGAACTTGGGATTCCCGTCCGTCTTCCCCGATCTGAATCCGGTGCAAGCCTACGGCGCCGGGCTTCCGGGGACTTTCGTACAGGGACTGGGCAGTCCGCACGATTCATTCTCCAACAAGCCGCTTGGTGTGTACTGGCAGGATTCCTGGCGCTTGCGTCCCAATCTGACGTTGAATTTTGGCGTGCGCTATGACGTGGAGATCCCGCCCAAGTTCACTCCCCCGCAAGGTTTGGCCCAGCCGGCATACAACTTGCTCGGTTTGCAGAAGGGCATCCAGACCGACAAGAACAATTTCCAACCTCGTGTGGGTTTGGCTTACGACCCGAAGGGAGATGGGAAGACTGTCATCCGTGCGTCGTACGGGATGTTCTACGACCACCCGTTGCTCGGGTTGTATTTCCTGGGTGATGCATCCGATGGTTCTTCGAGCGGACAGTTGGCGTTCGGCGGTACCGGACTTTGCGCGGGCGACGGCAATCCTACGAACCTCAACGCCATTCCGATTTTCCAAGGAACCCTCAATTCACCTGGATGCTCTCCGTCGCCCTTCCCGCTCGCCAACACCAATCTCGGCTACCTGCCGAACGAGCAGCGATTCCAAGCACTGAATTTCCCGCAGTCGACTTTCCTCAGCCAGAACTATCTGAACTTGAACCTGGCGAATCCAGGAGCTTCGACGTTCCTGCCTCTCGGCTTCCAGCCATTCGGCTACCCGCAAGGCAAGAATTTCGTATACGCCTACTCGCAGCAGGCAAATCTGACGCTCGAACGTGACCTTGGTGGAGGCTTTGCTCTCAGCCTGGCCTACAACTTCAACGGCGGCCATCATCTGAACCGGCCCATCAACGCGAATACCATTCGCGGCGACTTACTCACTGCGAACTTCATCGCGGCAAACACCGAGACTGGCGGTGCTTTTGCGAGTCCTTTTACGGTCTCAGGTTGCGGTGCGACATACGTGGATGCAGCCTTGATGAACTTCTTCCGACCCGGCGGGTTGAATCCGTCTGTTGCGCTCGGTAAGTACGTCAGCGGGATTCCGGGAGATCCGGCTTGCGTAATGCAGGCGGCCGCGCTGGCGGCATCGTTGCCCGGATTCAACGCTGCCTGCAATCCCGCACCCGGGCCGCAGGGAATCAACTTCACCGGCTGCGTGCCGTTTGGCGATATGGATGCCAATTTTTCCAACGGAAGCTCCGTCTATCACGGCTTCAGCGCCAACCTGCGCAAGCGCTTCGGTCACCACTACGAGTTTCTCGGCTCGTACACCTACTCGCACGCGATCGATGACTCCACCGACTTGCAGTCCACGCTGACACCGCAGGACAGTTACTACCCCGGCTACGACCGGTCAACATCCTTGTTTGATCAGCGGCATCGCTTCGTCTTCAGCGGCGTCTACCAGACGGGAAGAGTCGGTGGAGATGGATTCGGAAGCAAGTTTCTTAGTGACTGGACGTTCGCTCCTCTCGTTGACGTCGCCTCGGGGCGGCCGTTCAACATCATTACCGGCAACGGCAACAACCTTCAGCTCTCCTCTCTGACGTCGAGGCCAAACACGTTCGTCAATCCGAGCTGCGGAGCGCCCGTGACTTCCAAGTTCTCGCCCACCGGAGTCTTCCAGGAGGGCTGCCTTTTCAACTTTGACGGCTCGTTGCTTTCACTCGACGGCAACCTGGGACGCAACACGGGCGTTTCCCCCTGGACCGTCTTCAACGATCTGCGCGTCGCCAAGCGCATCCACTTCGGCGAACGTGTCAACATGGACTTGATCGCCGACATGTTCAACATCGCGAATCGCTACAACGTCGCGGCTGTTAGCCCCTTGTTCACGAACGCGGGGACGCCGACCGCAGCGTACGACCCACGCCAGTTCCAGTTCGCGATGAAGATCAACTGGTAGCTTGCTGATCGGCACCACGCACCGATTGAGACCGGCTTTCTCTGGAAGGCCGGTCCTGTTGTTTTATGCCGATATAGGGTTCTTACTGTACTAACACAAGGGAGTCTCGCAGGTTAGATTGAGGAATCGCGTGCTCCCGTCGAAGAGCGCGCAGGGTTTTTTCTCATGAATCGCCGTCGCTTCTTGCACGCCGCCGTTGTAACAGCTCTCGTGACTTCGCTTCGCAACCATCACGCCCAGGCTCAAACGGCGACCATTCCCAAGCGCCCGCTCGGTCGCACTGGCGAGAAGGTATCGATGGTCGGCCTTGGCGGCTACCACCTCGGCATGCAGAAGGACGAGCAGGAAAGTATCCGCATCATTCGCGCTGCGCTCGACAGCGGAATCAATTTCCTCGACAACTCCTGGGACTACAACAACGGGCAGAGCGAAATCCGCATGGGCAAGGCTTTGCGCGACGGCTACCGGCAAAAGGCTTTTCTGATGACGAAGATTGACGGCCGCACGAAGAAAGCCGCCGTCGATCAGATCGAAGAATCACTGCGCCGCTTGCAGACTGATCACGTGGACCTTCTGCAATTTCACGAGGTCATCCGCGATACGGATCCGGCTCGTGTTTTCGCGGAAGGCGGTGGTATGGAAGCCGTTGTCGAAGCGAAGAAACAAGGCAAGCTGCGCTACATTGGGTTCACCGGCCACAAGAGCCCCGACATCCATCTGAAGATGCTGGAGACCGCCTTCGCTCACGGCTTCACATTCGACACCGTGCAGATGCCGCTGAACGTGATGGACGCCCACTTCGATAGTTTCGAGAAAAGAGTGTTGCCGGTGCTCGTGAAACACCAGATCGGCGTACTTGGCATGAAGTCGATGGGTGACAAGTTGATTCTGAACAGCAAGACAGTGACACCAGTGGAGTGTCTGCATTACGCGATGAACTTGCCGACGAGCGTCGTCATCACGGGTTGCGATTCAATGGAGATCCTGCAGCAGGCGCTCGATGCTGCCCGCAGTTTTCAGCCGATGAGCGCGGCGGAAGTTTCGTCCCTGCTGGCGAAGACGGCCACTGCCGCTGCCAAAGGTGAGTTCGAGCGCTACAAGACATCGCATGACTTCGACAGCACGGTGCAAAATCCTGAATGGCTGGGGTGAGGTGGGTGACAGTGATCGCCGCTCCCGTGCACTCACACAGCGTCGACAACCAGACCCAGAGCCTAGAGCCGAAAGCCTCAAGCTGCTAAGATTCTCTCCACTCTTCACGACCGCTGGAGCGCCGCGTTCATGTCTGAAATCCCCTCACCTACTCAACGCACCCGTGTGGTCCGCGAGCCGGACCGGGGTGTCTATGATCGCGAAACGATCTACCGCATTCTTGATGAAGGTTTCATCTGCCACGTCGGGTTCGTGGTTGACGGACAGCCATTCGTGATTCCCACTTCTTACGGCCGCGCGGGAGACAGTCTCTACATTCACGGCTCGGCCGCCAGTCGCATGCTGCGCAACCTCGACAAGGGAGTTCCGGTGTGCGTCACCGTGACGCTGATCGATGGCCTGGTGCTGGCGCGTTCGATTTTCAATCACTCGATGAACTACCGCTCGGTTGTTGTGCTGGGCACGGCCACGCTGGTGGATGAGCCTGCGGAGAAGTTCGAAGCTTTGCACCGGCTGTCAGAGCACATTCTGCCGGGCCGCTGGGCTGAATCGCGGCAACCGAACGAGCGTGAACTCAAAGCCACTTTCGCTCTCCGCCTGCCCATCAATGAATTTTCCGCGAAGGTCCGGCAAGGTCCTCCCATCGACGACGAAGAGGACTACAGTTTCCGTACCTGGGCTGGGGTGGTGCCGTTTCACATGGCCGCCGAAGCCCCGATTCCCGACGATCGCTGCGGGCCGGACGTTCCAGTGCCCGGGTATGCGAGCGCGTATTCCAGGAAAAAGGCATAGCTAGTTCGCCTGGAAAATCCATGAACGACCTTGTCCCAAGAATCACTTCTGCGGTTGATAATCTGCGCGGCGATCTCATCGCCTTCCTGCAGAAGCTGGTGCAGACACCCAGCCTGCCCGGACAGGAACAGCGAGCGCAGCACCTTGTGGCCGAGAAACTGCAGGCTCTCGGCCTGAGCGTTGACGTCGTCTCATCCAAGCTTGATGATCTCAAGCATCATCCGGCCTTCTGCGATGACGGTGTGCCTTTCCGCGACCGGTTGAACGTTATCGGCCGGTGGAAAGGGTCAGGAAAGACTCCAGCCTCAGGCGATCGGCGGTCGCTGATTCTGAACGGCCACATGGACGTGGTTCCAACGGGCAAGGAAAGTCTCTGGTCCGACTCGCCCTGGAGCGGTGCAATTCGCGATGGCCAACTCTACGGCCGTGGGGCTTGCGATATGAAGGCCGGTGTTGCGGCCAATGTCTTCGCAATCCAGGCGTTGCAGTCTCTGGGTTCCCGTCCTGCCGGTGACGTTTTGGTGGAAAGTGTGATCGGAGAGGAAAGCGGCGGAGTTGGCACGCTTACAACCATCGTGAAAGGTTTTAAGGCCGATGCCGCAATCATTACCGAGCCCACGCGTCTCCACTTGTGCCCGGTGCAGTCCGGAGCGCTGACGTTTCGGATAAAAGTTGCGGGACGTGCCATCCACGCGTGCATGAAGCCGTACGGGGTAAGCGCAATCGAGAAGTTCTACCTGCTGTTGCAGGCCGTGCAGCAACTCGAGCAGCGTCGTCATGTGGAATATAAAAATCCGCTTTACGAAGATCCGAACAACATCGCGCCGGTAAATTTCGGCAAGCTCCATTCGGGGGAGTGGCCGTCCACCGTGCCCGACGAACTGGTAGTCGAAGGCCGGTTCGGCGTCCTGCCGGGCGAATCCACGGACACTGCGCGTCAGGCGCTGGCCAGCGCGTTGATCGCCGCAGCGAAGCAGGATTTATGGCTGGCCGAACACCTGCCGATACTCGAATGGTTTGAAGGTCAGTTCGAATCTGGCGAGACGTCTCAGGAATCGCCGATCGTGTGCTCGATTGCTGAAGGTCATGCGCAGATTTTCGGCAAGCCGCCTGTCGTGCAGGGCGTCACCTATGGGTCCGATCTGCGCCTGTTTACAAATCACGGCGGGATTCCCGCCGTCCTGTACGGCCCTGGCAGCATCTTCGATGCGCACACGGTGAACGAGCACGTCGATCTGGAAGAAGTGGTCGCCGCGACCAAGGTGCTCGCTTGCATTGTCAGCAGTTGGTGCGGCGGAGAAGTGGCCTAAAGTTGGATGGCGACTCGCCGCGACTCGCGCCTCAAACTACCAACGTGCCTCACTTGTCGGGCGTCACATTGGGTTGCGGATCAGGAACACGCGGGAACGAGGGAGCCCGCAACGCACCCTCGCCCACGAATTCGACCTTCACCGAATCGCCGACCTGCAAGAACAGGTTGCTCGGATTCTTCATTCCCCACTTCACGTAAGGAACCTCGAAGTGAGTCGACGCTTTCCAATGATCGCGTTCGAGATGGACTTCGACGGATACCGTGAGTTCGTGCTCTGTACCGTGAATGCCAAACTGTCCGTGCACCTGCACGGTTGACGTGCCCGAGTCCGAGACCTTGCCTTCGACGCGGTCAGGCCGGAAGCTGATGTCTGGAAATTTCGCACTTTCGAGAACATCCTTGTGCATCTTGTGATCGCGGCCGTCGTTGGCGGTCTTGCCGCTGGTGGCGTCGAAGACGATCTCGCCAGAAACTTTTCCGTTGACTGGATCGAAGCGCAGATCCCCGCGGCGGAGCAGGAATTTTCCATGAACCGTGTGCAGCGTGGCGTCCAGAGTGATGGAAGCGCTGGTCTTGGCCGGATCCACCATCAAGGCGGTCGACGTTGGCTGCGCCAGCAGAGCGGTTGACGCGAGGAACAATGCTGTCAGGACGAGACGGCCGGATTGTACGAGGCGATTCGAGATTTCATCCTCCGTCAATTTAACAGCAACAATTTCCCGGTTGTCTTGCGGCCTTCCAAGTCGCGATGGGCTTGCGCGGCGGCCTTCAGGGGATAGGAGTGCTCGATCCGCAACTTGAGCTTGCCCGCGGCGATCATGCCGAAGACATCGCTAGACCTCCGCTCCAAGTCCTCGCTCGTGGCGATGTAATGCGCGAGCGTCGGTCTGGTTACGTACAACGATCCCTTCTGCGAAAGCTGAATCAAGTCGAACGGCGGAACCGCACCGCTTGATCCGCCGAACAGCACCATGCACCCACGCGGACGCAGCACGTTGAGTCCCTTCTCGAACGTCGTTTTTCCCACGGAATCGTAAACGACATCCACGCCGTGCCCGTCGGTGAGCTTGCGCGTTTCAATCTCAAAGTCAGATTGCGTATACAGGATGATTTCGTCGGCGCCGGCTTCCCGCGCCAGCTTTGCCTTCTCCTCGGTAGAAACCGTTCCGATGACGCGAGCGCCGATGTTTTTCGCCATCTGGACCAGGAGCAGGCCAACTCCTCCCGCCGCTGCATGTACCAGCGCAGTCTCACTCTTCTTCAACGGATACGTGTCGTGCGAAAGGTAATGGGCCGTCATGCCCTGGAGCATCGCAGCTGCTGCCTGCTGATAGTTCACGCCCCGAGGGATCTTCACCAGTCGGTCTTCGGGCACCGTGGCATACTCGGCATAGCTGCCCATGATCGCCGTGTAGGCCACGCGGTCGCCGACTTTCAACTGCTTGACGTCGGGCCCGACGGAAGTGATCTGCCCCGCGCCTTCTTGCCCGGGCACGAACGGAAGCACGGCTTTGTACCGGCCCTCCCGGTAATACACGTCGATAAAATTGACGCCAGACGCTGCGATCTTCACGACCGCTTCGTTGCCTTTTGCCTCTGGAACTGCGAGGTCCGCCAACTCCAGAACTTCAGGACCGCCGGTGCGCTTCACCTGGATCGCTTTCATAGGAAATTCCTGACTTCATCATAGCGTGCCATCCGCCCGGGGTGCCGGCGATGCTCGCGGTAAGGGGCGGCTGAAATGAAAACGGCAGCCCGAAAGCTGCCGCGGTATTCGTGCAACTCGCGTTTTTCTATTTCGGCGGTGTCGCGGGTGCCGCGGGTTCCTTGGCTCCGTCCGTCCGCTTGCCCAGCAGGCTTTCCTCCAGTTTTTTCCACTTCTCCTGCTGGTCGGGGGTGAGTTCCGCGGAAATCTTAGGCGCGAACGTCTCGCGAATTTCGATGACCTTGGCGCGTTTCTGATCGGGCGTCATGCGCTCGTCGATGCGTACCACGTGTAGCTGTTCGCCTTCATCGGTGATGATCGGCCGCAGCTTCTCGCGCTGATCATTTGTCAGATTCAGATTCTGCGTCAGCATGCGCAATTCACTGAGGGCTTCCATGCTTCGCCGCGGTGGCGCGCCGGGTGGCGGAGGAGGCGCAACGCCCGGCCCCTGGGCCTGCGCATAGACACAACTGCCCGCCACTGCGATTGCAAACACCCAGGACTGCCAACCTCGCATAGAGCACTCCTTGAAAACCGGTTCCCGCGGAATTTTGTGAGCCTTTCTCCATCCTAACCCGTGCCAGTCACAAAACTCCATTACACGGGAGTGCTGGGTCCAAGGAGGCTCAGTGCGGCGTCCAGATGGGGTGAGATGTGAAGAGGCCGTTAACAAAACCAATCTGGAATGTTATGAACAGTCCGAAGGCGATGCTGATCAGGCCTGAGGCGATCCCCAATCCACGGTTGAAATTTGCGAAGCGATGGCCAGTGTAGGCGAAGGGGACGCCCATCAGCATAGTGATCACCATCATGCCCGCGATCGTGCCCAGCCCGAAGACCAGCAGGTAAGCCACGGCCCATCTCGGCTCACGAATGGTGGTCAGCACCAGCAGTGCAACGGCAGCCGATCCCGCGAGTCCATGCACGATGCCTACGGCCAGCGGCCTGAGCAACTGATACAAGCCCACCTTCTGCAAGAATTGCTGGCATGGGCCTTGCGGCTTTTCGTCGAGCCCTAGATGCGCATCGGCATCGTGCATGTGAGTGTGCACGTGCGACTCGCCGCCGTGCTGGTGTACATGAGCGTGCACCACGCCCGCGGCATGCTCGGGAGTAAAGCGTTCCGTGATCCAGCGGGTCACTCCGCTGAGGTTGAAGACACCCAGCACGATCAGCATGATGCCGACTGCGAGTTCCATGGCGAGCCCAAGACGCGCGGGAATGGCGAGGTTGAACACGATGATCCCGGTGCCAACCAGGACGATGGTGATCGTGTGCCCCAATCCCCACAGGATCCCGATGACGCCGGCGTGTCGAATACTTCGCTGGCGGCTGACAATGGTCGTGACGGCGATGACGTGATCTGGGTCCGTCGCATGCCGGATGCCCAGCACAAAACCCACGCCGATGATGGTCAGAAGGTTGATCATACTTTCAGGACAAGTTGGCCGAGTCCCCGTTCCCACGACCGGTTTGGCCCATCGTGAGAGTCCGCCAGAAAAGACTACACCAGCGCAAGATTCCTGCGCGACAGGCCTTTCGCATGGGCCGCGAGTGGTTTACCATGTCGGCGTCGCAGAGGCCTCTGGCGGAAGCGTCAATACGAACACCTCGGGTGTGGCATGGCTTTGGAGCTAGTGAGAGCGCGTCTTAAGAATTATCCGTCGATCAGTGAGACCTTCGATTTGCTTCCCGTTTTCTTTGTCGGCGTGGCGGTAGTTTTCGCCTCGCTTGGAATGGGCGAAGCCGTCTACAGACTGCTGTTCTCCGACTATGATGGCGCCAAAGACCGGCTCCCGATAGAAGCCTTTTTCGGGCTCGTGTTTGCCTGGCTCGCAACGTCGTTCGTGCGGAACATGTTCCAGCACCGCCGCCGCACCATCGCGAAACTTCACTTGATCTGGGATCGCAACCACCAGATCCGCGCAGCGCTCGAGGCCCTCTCGCCGCACCCGCACACGTCGCGCAACCAGCAGTCGATTCGCGTTATCCGCGAGGAATTGGATCGGATTGAGGGTGCTCTGAAGGAAGTGTTGCCTAGATAAGCTTGCCTGTCCTTCGTTCGTTAGCCTCTGCTCACTCTTTGGTGGAATGGCGGGCGCGTCCGCGCCCGCAGTTGGGCGAAAAGCCGTAGCTCCAGCCTGAAGCACTCCGGGTATCGTGCCGAAAGTAATGAACGCATTGGTCTTTTGTGAATTGACCCCGCAAAAGATCCGAGGTTACCATTCCGCAGGTTTCCGGCATCCAAGACGCAAGGGGGTCGTTGCGCGTAACTCATAGAGAAATATGAGACTGCAGAAACTCTATGTCGTGATTGCGCCCCTGGCGGCCGCGCTCGCAAGTTGCGGGTGCCAATCCCATCGTCAGGCGCCCCTGCTTTCGGCAAAGCAATCCGCTCCCCCAGCGATTGCTGCGGCCACGCCGCCACCATCGGTCGAAACACGAGCCCCCGCGACAAAGTCAGCGCCTCAGCCCACGACGCAGACATCTGCGACACCGCCCTCCGCGGATCCGGTTGCGGACCTGATTGGGGCGGTCGAAAAGGAATACGCCGCCGGTCAAGACAATTACAAAGCAGGCCACCTCGATGCCGCCCGTCAGAACTTTGACCGCGCCTTCGATCTGCTGCTCGGCAGCAATCTGGAAATCAACTCCGACCCGCGCCTGGAAAATGAATTTGATCGCATTGTCGAAGGCGTCAACAGCTTCGACATGCAGGCTCTGCAGCAGGGCGATGGCTTCACCGAGCAGAAGTCCGAACCGGCACCCATTGACGAAGCGAACGAAGCTGCCGTTCCCGTAGACGCGAACGTCAAAGCCAAGGCCGAAGCGGAAATCAAATCCACGCGTTCTGATCTGCCGCTCATGATGACCGACCAGGTTGCCGGATATATCACGTACTTCTCCGGCCGTGGGCGCGGCACGCTGGAGAACGCGCTTGTTCGGTCGGGCAGGTATGAAGACATGATTCGCCGCATCCTGAAACAGGAGGGCGTTCCGCAAGATCTGATTTATCTCGCGCAAGCGGAATCTGGCTTTCACCCGCTCGCGCTATCCCGCGTAGGCGCCCGCGGCATCTGGCAGTTCATGGCAAGCCGCGCTAGAGGGTACGGACTGCAGCGCGATTGGTGGGTCGACGACCGGCAGGATCCCGAGAAGGCCACCCGAGCAGCAGCACGCCACCTGAAGGATCTTTATCAGCAGTTCGGGGACTGGTACCTGGCCATGGCGGCCTATAACTCCGGCCCGGGAACGGTCCAAAGCGCGGTGAAGCGGACTGGCTACGCTGATTTCTGGGAACTGTATCGCCGGAATGTTCTGCCGAAAGAGACCCGCAACTACGTTCCCATCATCGTTGCGGTCACTATCATGGCCAAGAATCCAGGCCAGTACGGGCTGGATCATCTGGAGAAGACGCAACCCACGCCGTTTGACGCGGTCAAGATTGACTACCCGGTAGATCTCCGGCTGGTCGCCGAGTGCGTGGATGCGTCGTTGACGGATCTAGAGGATCTGAATCCCAGCCTGCTGCGGATGACGACGCCGAAAGATCACGAATTTGAGCTCCATCTTCCCGCGGGGACGAAAGAAAAGTTCCAGAGCTCGATCGCAGCGATCCCAAAAGACATGCGGGTCTGGTGGCGCTATCACAAGGTGCAACCGGGAGACACGCTGGCCTCGATCGCTCGCACCTATCGCAGCACTCCCAAAGCGGTCGCAGAAGCCAACAATCTTGAGGATGACGTTGTCCTAACGCCCGACAGCAAACTGACCATCCCAATCGCTCCGGGAAAGCGCGCGATCACTGAGGAAGCGACCTATGCGCGCCATGCGACTCGCTATCGTGTGCGAAAAGGGGACACGGTGCAGCGAATCGCGGACAACTTCGGCGTGCCGCCTGCCATGGTCCGTCGCTGGAATCATCTGAAGGGCGATAGCCTGCGCGGTCGCAGCGTCGTCTACGTTCATCTGCCGGTAAGCCCCGGCGCGGGTCAGGGAGAGGTCGTTGCAGACGGCTCTAAGTCCAAGCATAAAAAGACAGTTACGGTAGCCAAAGGCGCCGGCGACTCGGTCGTGCGCCACAAAGTCAAGCAAGGCGAAACGCTCTTCTCGATCGCATCCACCTACAAAACCACGGTCGATGCCCTCAAGCGGGATAACCGGAACGTTGCCGTTCTGCGGCCCGGAATGGTTCTGGTCATCCGTCCGTAAGAAGAAATTTCCGTGAATTCGTACACGCGAATGCGTAGTACAAAAATCACATTGAGCTGTGCTCGAACCCCTAGCGCCCAACCGCATTTTCTCTGCTATAATCGCGCCCCGTTCAGCCGCGAAGCAGTTTTTCAGTTGTCTTCATTTTTCCGTGCGCGGTGCCGGACTCGGCCTCGTGCCCGCGCTAACCATTCCGCAACACCAGGAGGAGCAATGAGCTTTCACGACGAAACCCTCTACGGACTCGACGACGAGATGGATGAGTACGGGGACACCGGCGCCTACGGCGAATCTCCGGAAGAGATCCTGGAGGAAGAAGAAGAGGAAGAAGAGGAAGAAGAAACCGGCATGCCTGTAGTGGGCGAGTCGATTGTCGAAGTGGAGGAAGTCATCCCGGTTCCTCCCAAGCCTGCGGGTGGCGGCGGCGCACGGAAGCCCCCCGCCAAAAAGAAAGCCGCAAAGAAGAAGGCTCCAAAGAAAGCAGCCAAGAAAAAAGCCGCGAAAAAGCCGGCGAAGAAAAAACCCGCAAAGAAAGCAGCCAAGAAGAAGCCCGCCAAAAAAGCGGCCAAGAAAAAGAGCGCGAAGAAGAAAAAGCGCCGCTAGTTTTTGTGGCGCGGGCGCCCTCGACCGCGTCTCAAGAGACAAGAAAAAGCCGCGATAAGAGTCGCGGCTTTTGTTGTTCTGTAAAACTCACGGGCGCCTTCAGCGCACTCAACCCCTTACGCCATCTGTGTCGCGAATTTTCTCACTGCCAGCGAAAGCATCAGGCGCGTCACGCCGCTCATGATCATGCTGATCCCCACCAGGGTTCCAATCGCCCACACGGAGCTCGAGGGCCAGTGCACGTAAATCATTCCGCCCAGGACTAGCGTGACGATCGAATCCACCAGAATCCAAATCGCACCCCGGCTCGATCGCGACTTCCACCACA
>Ga0073909_10000085_pt1 | contig 34878 bp, 48 predicted proteins | sample Coa_R1_6_FD_66439 | JGI IMG/M metagenome (GOLD analysis project Ga0073909, IMG submission 66439) | Surface soil microbial communities from Centralia Pennsylvania, which are recovering from an underground coalmine fire. - Coalmine... | ecosystem: Environmental > Terrestrial > Soil > Unclassified... | reverse complement strand
CCTCGACCTGTTGCTTGAAGTCAGCCTGGTAGTGTTCGGCGATCGGGTTCATGGCGACACCGCTCACTAGCTGGTAGTGGCAGGTCGGGCACTCCCACAGGTCGCCCACCCATAGCTTGTAGGGCTTCCAGCCCTCGGCTCCCTTGCCTCTTGCTGGGCGCTCGACCACAGGCATTCCTTCAAGAAAGTAGTAGCCATTCTTCTTCGGACGCATGAAGCGTTCGCAGGGAACGCAGATCGGTTTCACGCGACGGTGTCCGTTGGAGGGCGGGGTAATTCAATTCCCACCGGTTTCCACAAATGGAGGCAGTTCGGATGCAGGTTGCGGTGGTCTGCTTTCGGCACGTGCAACTGCATCACCGTCTCGTGCTCGTCCCAAAATAGGTCTTTGATAAACGACATCTCGGCCCAGTTCGGGCAGCGACCCGGCAGCGACACCGAGACATGCTCCCACGCATACTCTGGGCCTAATCCGGTATCGGATTGATCGCCATCGGTTGCAATGACGGCCAGCGTTAAGCCGCCGTGTGGCCGCGGTATCCGGAATGCGCCAAACGTCGCGCCTAACGGGCTCGCCATAGGACCGGCAATAAGCCGGTATCGGTCGAGATGGCGCCAAGGTGCCGTACGCATCATTTGGCCTCGAACCAATCGCGCCCGAAGAGGTAATCCAGCCTCGCCAGAGCGCGGTCGATCTCGGCGTCGGTCGGGCCCGGCGGCGCGCGGTCGGGATCGTCACCGTCCCGGCAGTGGCTGCAGACGCCGTCGGCCATGTCGCTCGCCGGCACCAGCAAGCCGCAGCCGCAGCGCCGCCGCTTTGCGGCCGGCAAGTGGTTGCTCACCACGCCGCCCGTTTGTCGTAATACTCGCGGGCCTTGTCGGCGGCGTGGGCGCTGGCGATGCGTTGGACCTCGACCAGCGCCATGACGATCTCGAACCGCAGCCACCGCGCGTCGTGGACTGACAGGCAGCCGAGCCGCTCGACGATGCGATCGGCGATGATCCGCAGCTCGTGAGTCGGCGGCTGCATCGTCGGCAGATCGCGGTAGGCGATCGCGTCGGGAATCAATTCTTTCATGCGCGCCTCCTCATCGCGTTGGCGCTTCCCGGGCGTTTTGTGGTTCTTTTCTTGTCCCACTCAGCGAGGCTGGAGGGGATGTCGACGAATGTCGTCGGCGAGTCCTCTTCCTTCAGCAGGTGTTTCTCCAGGGCCATGAAGGCATCGAACGCGGCGCCCAGCATCTCGTCGCTGATCGAACGCCGGCTGTCGGGATGCAGCCCGCGGCGGATTGCATTGAAGACGGCCTTGGTCATAATCCCGTGGCGCCGGTTCATTACGGCTTTGGCCTCGGCCTGCTCCTTTCGGTGCCGGGGCATGTATGTGTCCTCCAGCATCTCCTTGATGCGGGCGGCGACGGTTTGCTGAAAGGATGCGGCCAGTTCGGCCTTGTACTGGCTGATCGCCCTATCGAACTTCCCCTGCGCTGTCACCGAGAGCATGTCGCGAGTTATGACTGGCTCGCGGCGTCCCTCTTCACGAGCGACGGCCGACCGAAGGACGGTGCTGGTGAGGCCGGTCGCCTTCTCGACGGCCGGATAAGAATGCCCTGCATCGAGGATCAGCTTGGCGGCGATTGTGGCCGCCGCCGACTCGTTCTTGCGGGCCTTCTTTGGGCGGCCACCTTTGGGGCGGGAAGGTTTAGAAGTTACTTCTAAACTCGCCAGGTCTGTTGAAACCTGTCTCTGTGATACGCCGAGCGCCTCGGCGATGCGCTGCATCGTCCATTCACGCTCGCCGTAGAGATATTCGGCGATGCGCTGGCGGTCGGCGGCGGTCAGAGGTTTGGCCCCGATGTTGGAAACAAGGGCAAGCTGGAACCGCTTGGCATCGGCGGCATCCCCGCTACCAATTGTCAGTTTTTTAATGACCGGGGCGATCCCGAGTTCCTTGGCGACCGCCAGACGGCGGTGGCCAACAAGCACAACGTCGCGCTCGTCGGCGAGTGCCGGAAATTCTTCGACCCAACCGTGCAGAGTCATCGACTCGCGCAGATCGGAAAGGTCGCCTTCCTCGCGGATGTTTTTCGCAAACGCGCCGGTCTGCGGATTAAAGGGATCGCGCAATGACATTTTAGGATCTCGACCAAAAGGCGGGCGGGGCCGAAACCCCGCCCAACGCGTTACTCGTTGTCGCCATTGTTCTCTGCGGGCACGGCTTCCCCTTCGAGTATGTAGCGGCGTTCCTTGCGCGAGGAGTGGTAACGCCGCATGACGATGTTGAGCGCTTTGGAGATCGTCGCCGCCTTCTGGTCGGCCAGCTCGTGTACCGCGTCGAGCGCCTTCGCCTTGTCGCGGATCATGATCGCGGCAAAGATGTTGTCGGCCGAAAGCGAGCCTTCTTTCGCTTGCTCGTCATAGACCGCGCGCAGCAGCGCCCGGTAGGTTGGGCCGTCCTCCTCGTCAGCGACGAGGATGCGATGGATGTCCTCGACGAGATCGTTGAGCGTGCGTTCCTGCTTCAGGAAGCGCCGCCATTCTTCGATCCGTTCGGGGAGCGGTGGAGGCATCACATGCCTTACGCTAGCGGCCATAACAGTCCCTTTCTACGGGCCACAATGCCCGTGTTGGTGCGCGGTCGGCTTATGCCGGGTCGCAGCGGGAATGTGCCACGCAGGCACACTTCGCGTCAAGTCACAGTGTTCCCCCGTGGCACAATGGCCGCCGGGCTAAAGTTTCTGCGGTGTTCCGCGGTGGATAAAGTGAGCTAGGAGCCTGTGCGGGTCAGCGCTTTCAGTACGTTAATTGCCCGCGGCCGATCAGCGGGCGGCACCCTATCCCAAATCGACCAAATCCCTTCGGGGTCGCCTGGATTGCGCATCAGTAGCGATGCCGGGTCAGTCCCCAATTCTCCAGCCAGGGCTTCAAGTAGAGCCTGACTGTAGGGTCGTTGTCCGCGCTCGATCTTGCTAAGCGCGCCATGCGTGATGCCGATGCGCTCGGCAAGCTTTTCGAGGGTCAGCTCACGATGCTGGCGCCATTCCCGGATGTAAGTCCGCTTTGTGCCGTGCATGCACAAAGGCTGCGCCCAGGCGCCACAGCTGTCTTTAGCTGCTGGGGCACAAACGGGGTTGATGATTGTTGTGCCCTCGTGGCACATTGCGCCTATGAAGCTTAATGATTGGATGAACGCGGCCGGCATTACGGATGAAGCGCTGGCCGCTCGTTTAGAGGTCGACCGCACGACCATCTCCCGCATCCGGCGCGGCACTCGGATGCCGTCGCCTGAGATGATGCGGAAAATACGAGAGGGCACGGACGGCTCTGTTACCGCAAACGACTTCGTTCATCACGAAGCCGACGCCGCATGACTTATTCCCCGAACCGGCAGTCGCAGCCTCGTCCACCCACCGGACGATCCTTCCCCCTTGGCTGCGGCTGCCGGCCTCCCCTGCACTTTCTTGCCTCCGTGTCCGTGGTCCAGGCGGTCCACATACACAGCGAGGCAATCGCGTGTCCTTATCCCAGAAGTACATTTCGATGACGGCGGCTACCGACCTCCGCGTCGTCTACGGCCCGAACGCCGCCAAGAAGATCGCGCGGCGCTTCGGCATCGCGGTCGTCACCGCAAAGGTCTGGCTATCCGGGCGCACACCAACGGCGCGGCAGGGGGAAATTGCCACAGCGTTGCTGGCTGAGTGCGACCGGCTCGAAACGATAATCGCCGAGACGCGTCAGCGTTGGGCTACGGGGGCAACCAGTGACGAAACGACTGGCTTTGTGGCTGGGCAAGATCCTGATCAGCCTGGGCAGAAGGCTGGTCGAATACGCGGCTAGCGAGCCGGCCTCGCAGGCGCCGCGATGATGATCATCGCCACCGCCATCCTCGCCTATCTCGCGCTGTCGCTCGTGACCGGCATGCTGCTCGGCCGCGCGCTGGGACGGTGGGCGCGGTGACGATGAGCCAGGATGATTTACCCGAACCCCTGGTCCCGGCCGACCACGATGTCAGCATGCTCAGCGACTTCCGCCTAAATGTCGACCGCCTGCTGGCGAGTGAACTGGTAGCGATTGCCACTCCAGAAGAGTGCTGGGCGGCGCTGATGCTGTGGTGTCGCGCCTGGAAACAGGTCCCCGGCGGTTCACTGCCAAACGACGATCGAGCGCTTGCCGGTTTCTCTGGTGCCGGCAGACGATGGAGCAAAGTCCGAAGGGTCGCCTTGCGCGGGTTTGTACTCTGCTCTGACGGCCGCCTCTACCACTGCTTTCTCTGCGAGGAAGTGAAGCGAGCGTACAAGTCACACGTTGCCAACCGAGAGCGGCGTGAAACGGAAAGGAAACGTGTTTCAGAATGGCGTACGAAACGCGCCGGTAATGCGGATGTAACGCCGTACGTTACGCATGTCGTTGGCTCTGAACCGGAACCGGAACCGGAAGAAGAAAGAAAGGTAAGAAGCTTAGAGCGCGAAGCGCCCCTTAGGAACCCAACTATCCGTAAATTTAAAAACCTTAACCTTTCTTCCTTGACGGAGACCGTCACCGCGCGCGCGAGCGCATGCACATGCGACGCCGTCGCCGATAGCGAGCAAGGCAAGCAAGAAAAGTCTTTAAAATTTGATTCGCAGTTGGTTCCTGTCGGTCGCTCCGCTCCCTCTGCGCCTGACGGCGCCTTGGCGACCGCGACCGAGAAGCGAGAACTTCTACGCCAGAAGCTCTTTCGGTTCTGCCAAGCAACTTTCGCCGAGCCGCAACTCTCTGCCGCCTTCATCGGATTGTCCGGCGGCGACCCGAAGCACAACGAGCGCTGGTGGCTCAACCGCGTCGACAAGCTGATGCGCGCCCAACACTGGGACGACACGAAATCGTCACGCCGCGACACCACCGCCGCCCTTGGTTACGACCCCGGCCCAAACCCGGACGCCGACGACTACGCCTTTCGCCAAGCCGCCGTTGCCGTCAGGGGACCGGGTGATGATCAGCGATGACGTTGCCCGCCGCCGCGCCCGCCGCCGGGTCCAACTGATGCGAGAGACCGGCATGGAGCCGCACGATGCAAATCTCACCGACCCGGACACCAACCGGCCGCCGACCACTTGGGAACGTGTCGAAGAAATCCTGATCGAATTAACCAAGGATCTTTGAAGGGGAGAAGCCATGAAGCGTTTAGTCACGACTGCCACTGCCATTGCCGCCCTGATGATCGGCCTGCCGACGGCCAACGCCACGCTACAGATCAGCGCCAACGTCAACGGCACCATCGTCAGTTGTGCCGATCAAGCCGCTTGCGACACCAACCCGCTGCCGGGTCAATTGAAGATCGCCGACGCCACCAACAACGGTGTCGAGATCCAAGGCTCGTCGCAGTTCCAGATCGTCGGCCCAACCAATGATCTGAACACCAGCAGCTTCCAGATCATCAACCACAACCTGACCACGGCCAGTGTCATCGTCGCGGTCAGCGGCATCGGCTTTGTCGGGCCGGTGTCGTCGTTCAGCGCCAGCGGCAGCGGCACTTGGCAGAATGCCGGCGGGTCGACCATCGACCTATCGTGGTGGGCCGACCCGGCGAACGGCCAGGGTGCCGACAGCCCGCTCGATCTGCCGGGCACGCAACTGGCGACATTCTCCGACACCGCCAACGGCGCGGCCGACGGTTTCGGCACCGGACAGATCACCGGGCTGTTCGCGGCGGCGGGGCCGTTCTCGATGAGCCTCGGTACCAGTGGCGTGCTGGCTGCCTGGAATGGACTTGCCGGGGAGGAACCGACCCTGGTGGGGCGCAGTCAAGCACTGGTGACTGCGGTGGCGGTGCCCGAACCGGCGAGCCTCTTCATTCTGGGCAGCGGCCTGTTCCTGCTGGGGATGGTATCGCGGCTACGCCGCCGCGATAACGGCACCGCCTGATGGCTAACGTCTACGAGGGCGCACCCGACGCCCGTCAGAGCGACGACCCGGCCTTGCCGGTGTCCCGCTTCCGCCCGCGCTACCGGGCGCTCAGTTACGACGAGACGGCGCTGCACGACAGCTTGAAGTCGGCCTATGCCGAGGTCGAGCGGCTGATCGAGAGTTTGCCGGCGCGCCGCTATCGGGCATTGGCGATCACCGCGCTGGAAGAGAGCTGCATGTGGGCAGTCAAAGAATTGACAGGGGAGCGATCTGCCTGATGCCGCAGCCGCGCCTCGTCTGGACGCCCGAGATGATCGCCGCCCTGCGTTCGATGCGCGGCCAGGGCGTGCCGCTGATGCGCTGCGCCGAGCTGATCGGCGTCGGCTACCCGGCCGCGGTGGCGAAGGCCCGTGAGCTCGGCCTGCAAGGCCGCCGGCGTGGCATCGCACACCGGTACCTCGAAGCCGCGGCGCAATCCGAACCGGACCTCGACGCCCGACTGCGCAAACGCTGGGATAAGAAGCTGCCCGCCATGCGCGACGCCGTGAAACGAGCCGCCGAACCGGACGCATGAACCTCGCGACCGCCTTCCGCTTGGTGCCCGAGATCACATACGAACGTGACTTGCAGGAGAGTTGCGCGTCGGTGTTGGACAAATTGATTCTTCCGCCGGCCTTCTGGTTTTCGGCTGCCATCGGCGCAACCAAACTGTCACCGCAGCAGGCGGCAGCACTGAGTCGCGCCGGCATCAAGCGGGGACTTCCCGATCTGCTGGTGCTGTCACCGGATGCTCACGGTCCACGCATCTTCGGCATCGAACTCAAGCGTCACAAAGGCCGCCTGTCCGTCACCCGCATCGTCCGCACCCGCCGCGGCAGCCCGCGCATCCTCGAAGGCCAGGAGGACGTGTTCCCGAAGCTGGAGGCGGCCGGTATGGACATCGCGATTGCCCACAGCGTCGACGAGATGCTGGACGCGCTCGACCGCTGGCAAATACCGCTACGGAGCCACCATCGATGATGTGTCCCGATTGCCACGGCACCGGCAGCGTCCGCTACGAGTGGAACCCTCGCGCCCGGGCCTGGATCACCGGCCCCTGCCCGGAATGCAACGGCAGCGGCATCGCCTCGTGCTGCGACACCGCCGGCAGCGCCACCGGCGACGAGCGGCCGAAGTGTCATCCGCTGCTATTTGGCGAGCCGGGTTGATGACGGCCGATCTCGCAGCCGCTAAAGTGAAACGCCGGCCATTGCAGGACCGGCGCTTCGGAGGAGGATGCGATGCACGCACATCGCAAACTCTCGCTGAGGATTATCGTGATTCTGATCGTCAGAATCAAGATCGTCCGCTAATCAGCGAGGATGGTCAACCCGCTTCACGGTGGGTTGACCTCCCCCGGAGCGAGGCGCGGCCATGATTGAACCGTCACGCCAGCGCCGGCAGCACGACCGCATCGTCCGCGACGCCGTGCAGCTCGCCGACAGCGCCGGCATGATCGGAGTGCCGTGGCGCGCCGAGGGGCTGCTTGCCCGCCTCGAGCGCCACGGTGACATCGGCCGCCGCGAGCGCCAGGCCGGCGACGAGTTCGCCCGGCTGTTCCACCTCGCCCACCTCGACCCGCTGAAGGCCGCCGACATGGGCCAGCGCAGTGACCGGGCGCCAACCACCGCACACGGCGGCGAGCGTGCCCGGCAGCGCATCGGCGCCGCCCTCGACGCCCTCGGCGGCACGGATACCCTATGCGGCTCGTGCGCCTGGCACATCGTCGGTGCCGAGATGACCCTGGCGGAATGGGCGCAGCGCCAACGCTGGGCCGGGAAACGGATTACCCCGACCACCGCGAAAGGCGTGCTGCTCGCCACGCTCAACCAACTAGGGCGACATTTCGCTTGACAAAGTTAAATTATTTCAAATGCTCAAGCGACTGTGTGAGACTCGTCACTCAGTCCACCCACCCACCAGATCCAGACCCGCCATGCCCGAGCCTGCGGCCGTGAGGCGACGCCGATGGTGCTAGAGATCCTCTTCGTGGTGGTCATGTTTCTGTGGCTGCTGACAATCCTCCCCCTGCCTCCAATGGCGCCGTTTGCCAGCAGCAACGTCTTTTTTGCTTTTGTTGCCGTGTTATTGCTTGGGCTGTTCATCTTTCTGCCGGGTATTCGATGACCCCAAACCAGCGCTTCTACTTGTCGGACGCCTGGAAGACCCTGCGCCGGCAAGCGCTAATCCGCGACCACTTCGCCTGCACCATCTGCGGCGTCAACGTCTCGCACCGCGGCCAAGCCAGGGTCGACCACATCCAATCGCTCCGCACCCGGCCCGACCTGGCGCTGACCCTCGCCAACCTGCGCACACTCTGCGCCAAGCACGACAACCAGGCACACCGGGAGAAAATGAGCGGCAACGGCGCCCGAGACGCACGTTTCAGCGGCTGCGACGCCCGCGGCATGCCGCTCGATCCAAAACACCATTGGCATAACGGTTTATGAAAAATCGAGTCCAAGCCCGCTATCTCGGCCGATCCCGGCAGGTTCTTACCTCCCCCCCGCCGTCTGAATGAAGCGTGGTCGTCCATCTACAGCATCGATGATGATTGCAACACCTCAAGCTCTCGATGTTATCGAACGCATCAAGCCACCTCATCATCTGGTCGATGAACAGGTTGAGGTATGGCACGCCATTGTATCAGGTCACCCAGCCGACTGGTTTGACCAGGGAAGTGTGCCCTTGCTTGCGCAGATGTGCCGTCACGTGGTTATGGGCAACAGGATTGCTGAGTTGATTGAGCGGAGCGAGGATACAGAGACATTGCTTGCGTTACTGAGAGAACAGCGTGCGGAAAGTGAGACTGTCCGTAGGTTGGCTACATCGCTTCGGATAACGCCTCAATCATTAAGTAATCATCGTGGCAACAAGAGATCTGGTGTTAGCCTCACCCGGAAGCCCTGGCAATGAGGCATACAAGATGCGTCTGATACCATTGGAGCGGGTGAGATTTGGACGTCTTCTCGTTGTTTCGCGGCTAAAGAATGCCGCGGACGGACAACCAATGTGGTTGTGTTTGTGCGACTGCGGAACGTATCGCAATGTTAGTGGCGGGCATCTGCGTAGCGGGCACACTCGATCGTGCGGGTGTCTTGTTAAGGACGTTGTCGCCGGACTTGGTCTTTCATCGAGGCTGCGACACGGGCACGCTACGGAGCGCACGCACTCGCGGGCTTATAATACATGGCATGGCATGAAGCAGAGATGTCAGAACCCGGAAACGGCTGCGTATGAATATTACGGCGGTCGGGGCATTAAGGTTTGCGAGGAATGGGCTGAGTTTGAAAACTTTCTGCGCGACATGGGAGAACCGCCAGATGGCCTCTCCCTCGACCGAATAGATAACAACGGGAATTATGAACCTGGGAATTGCCGATGGGCAACGGTAAGCGAGCAGTTGGTAAACCGGCGGCCTCGGCGGAAACGCGCGCTGGCAGAAACATAAAATGGGTAGAGGATTATTGCAGGGTTCCCGAGGGGACATTCGTGGGCCAGCCGCTAAAGATGGCGGCGTTTATGAAGGACGATTTTCGCGCCATCTACGACAACCCGGTTGGAACACGACGGGCGATCATTTCACGCGGCAGAAAGAATGCGAAGACGACCGAGAGCGCGTTAATTCTGTTGTTGCATCTATGTGGGCCGGAAGCCAAGCCCAACAGCCAGCTATACAGCGCCGCTCAGTCGAGAGAACAGGCGTCAATAATCTTTTCTCTGGCAGCAAAAATAGTTCGCCTCAATTCGGATTTAGCCGATTGCGTCACGGTAAGGGATACTGCGAAGCAGCTTATCTGCCGAGACCTCGGGACGGCATATCGTGCGCTGTCAGCGGAAGTGACAACCGCCTTTGGTTTGAGTCCTGTGCTGACATTGTTTGATGAGCTTGGGCAGGTACGCGGACCACGATCGAGCTTGTACGAGGCGTTGGAAACCGCGACGGGTGCGCAAGCACAACCTTTGTCAATAATCATCAGTACGCAGGCAGCGACGGATAATGATCTGTTGTCGATTCTGATCGATGACGCGGCAGCCGGTCACGATCCGAGGACGGTCCTGCGGTTCCATTCCGCGCCGGCAGAGTTTGACCCATTCTCGGAACAAGCGATCCGCGCGGCAAATCCGGCTTTTGACATCTTTATGAACAAAGCCGAAGTTCTGGCGATGGCGGCTGACGCGAAGCGGATGCCGTCTCGCCAATCTGAATATGAAAACCTGATTTGCAATCGCAGGGTCGAGGCGAACAATCCGTTCGTCTCGGCGAGCGTATGGGCGTCGTGCGGCGGCGAGGTGCAGCCGATCGACGGCGTGCCGGTTTATGGCGGGCTGGATTTGAGTGCGGTGAGTGACCTCACTGCGCTGGTGCTTATCGGCCAAGTCGATGGGGTGTGGCACGTGCATCCGACGTTTTGGCTGCCGGGTGATGGGCTGGCGACAAAGGCGCGGGCCGACCGGGTGCCGTATGACCAGTGGCACCGCGAGGGGTGGCTGGAGGCGGCGCCTGGCAGTTCGGTGGAGTACGAGTATGTCGCGGATTACCTGCGCGATGCGTTTCAGCGCTACGACATTCGCAAGCTCGCGTTCGACAGGTGGGGTTGGCGGCATCTGCGCCCGTGGCTGGTGAAGGCGGGCTTCAGCGACAGTGACCTGGATACGAAATTCGTCGAGTTCGGGCAGGGCATGCAGAGCATGAGTCCGGCGCTGCGCGAGCTGGAGAGCGACCTGCTCAACGGCAAGCTGGCACACGGCAATCACCCGGTGCTGACCTCGTGCGCGGCGAACGCTCGGGTGCAGACCGACCCGGCGGGCAACCGCAAGCTGGACAAGGCGCGCAGTGCCGGCCGGATCGACGGGATGGTGGCGCTGACGATGGCGCGGGGGGCCTCGGCCAATGCCGAAGAGCCGCTCGACATCATGGCGATGGTTGCCTGACCCTCTAGGAAACAAATCATGCGAGTTGTTCGTAAAACCGCCGCCGGCAAGGTGGACGGGAGCCTCAGCTATGTGCTGAGCGATGCCACGGTTGACCGCTACGGCGACATTATCGAACCGGACGGCTGGATGCTCGACCACTTCCGGGCGAACCCTATCGCCTTGTTTAATCACAAGCCGGACAATGTCGTCGGCACCTGGGAGAACATTCACATCGAAGCGGCGGCGGGATCGAACCGCGGCGGCCGGCTGGTGGCGAACTTTGTCCCGGCGCCTCCCGGCACGACACGACTAGCCGACGACGTCCGGCGGCTAATTGAGGCGAACATTCTGCGGGCGACTAGCGTCGGCTTTCAGAGCGTCGAAAGCGAGCCGATCGACCCGAAGAAGCCCTTCGGGGCGACGCGCTACACCAGGCAAGAACTTTTGGAGACGAGCATCGTATCAGTGCCGGCGAATCCGGCGGCACTGCAACTGGCGCGGTCCCTCGGGATCTCGGACGACACCATGACCCTGGCCTTCGGCGAGCATGCCGCAATCGGGCGACGGGACATGACCACAACCGGCGAGCAAGCCGCGATGAAGCCCCGATTGAGGGCACCCCCCATGCAACAGCTTACCACCAGTCAACAGATCGAAGACCGGCAGGCCCGGCTCAATGCGGCCCGCGACAAGCTTTTCGAGCACACCCAGGACCCGGAGCATGATCCCGACATTGCCGATGGGCTCAACGCCGAGATTGCCGAGCAGGAGCGGCGGCTGGCGTCATTGCAGGCAACCGAGCGGTCGCTGGCCATGCGCACCGCGCAGCAGCAGGTATTGCCGCCAATGGCGGTGCCCGCGATCAACCGGCGGCCACTCGGGTTGCCGAGCAAGGAGCGCACGCCGGGCGACTTGTATGCAAACCACTGCGTCGCGCGCTTCATCGCCTACGCTCGCGGTATCTCGGTCGAGCAGGCGCTGAGCGAGCGCTACCCGGACGACGAGCAGACCGCGGTGGTGACCCGTGCGGCGATTGCCGGTGCAACCACCACGACGGCCGGCTGGGCGTTGGAACTGGTGCAAGTCGGACAGGGCGAGTTCGTTAATTCGCTGATGCCTAACCAGGTTTTTCCGAAGCTCTCAGCGATGGGGCTGCAACTGACGTTCGGGCCGAACTCGGGGGCGATCAAGATCCCGAGCCGCACCGCGACGCCCAGCATCGGCGCATCGTTCGTCGCCGAAGCGGCACCTATCCCGGTTCGCAGGTTGGGCACTACGTCGATTACGCTCTACCCGCACAAGGTCGGCGGGATCAGCGTGTTCAGCCGAGAGATTGCCGCCTACTCCAACCCGGACATCGAGTCGTTGATCCGGCAGAGCATCATCGACGACACGCAGATCAACATCGACGCGCTGTTGCTCGACAACGTGGCGGTATCGACGACCCGGCCGGCGGGGTTGACGAATGGCGTCTCAACGCTCACCGCGACGGCGGGCGGCGGCTATGCCGCGTTCCTGGGTGACATGAATAAATTGACGGCGCCGTTCTACGCCGTCAACGCGGGCCGCCGGTTGGCGTTTTTGATGAACCCGGCGCAGCGCAACCAGTTGTTATATGCGCCGGGGCCGGCGGGGGCACCGTTCGGCTGGTCGACGCAGTTCACCGATATGTTCACGGTGATCGACTCGACCTCGATCGCGGCAGGCGCGGTGTACATGATCGACGCGGCGGATTTTGTGTCGGTGTCGGGCGCGCCCGAGTTCGACGTGTCCGAGGTGGCGACCATCCACATGGAGGACACGACGCCCTTGCAAATCGCGACCGGCGCGCAGGGTTCGGGCGTGCTGGCGACGCCGACACAGAGCATGTTCCAGACCGCGCAGATCGCGATCAGGATGATTGCGAACGTCAATTGGGCGATGCGGCGCACCGGCATGGTGCAGTTCATCGGCACGGGCGTGAACTGGGGTTGAGCACGTTGAAGGCGGGCGGGGCTTCGGCCTCGCCATAACCTGCGGAGGACGGGTATGGCCGAGGAAACTCCGGTGCCGCAGCCGACGCAGGCGCGGGCCGACCACATCAAGGAGCAGGCTCACACCGGAGATACCAGCCCCGTTGTGCCGCCGCGCAATGTCGACGTGCCCTATGTCGGCGGTGACGCCACGGTCGGCGGCACCCTCACCTGCACGATGGGCAACTGGCAGGGCATGGACACCGGCACCTATGCCTGGCAGTGGAACAGCGGCGGCTCGAATGTTGCCGGTGCCGGTGACAGCTACGTTGTCGGTGCGGGCGACGCCGGGCAGAGCATCACCTGCATCGTGACCGCGACCAACGACGCCGGCTCGACCGAGGCGCCGCCCTCGAATGCGGTCGCGATACCGGCGGCAAGTACTGAATCAACTCAGTCCCGGAGGAAATGATGGAAAGCACACGACGCACGACGGCATCGCCGGAAGCGGACCGGCGCAATCAGGAGCGTGCGGCTAAGGAAGCGACCGACAAGGAGATTGCCGAACGCGTCTCGTCGCCGCCGGAACCGCCGACCCCGACGCAGGCCGAGGCCGACGCGTTCAAGGAAGGTGCGCCCGAAGGTCCGGCGGGGGAGACCGCCGCGCAGCGCCGTGAGCGCGAGGCCCGCGACGTGAAGCCCGGCACTCAGCCCGCGGGCTATATGACCCGCTAAATGGCGAACTGGTTGACCCGCGCGCTCGGTTGGGGCGCGCCGGCTCCCGAGGGCGCCTATCGGCCGGGACCGTATTTCCTGTCGAACGGCTGGCTGCCCGCCGGCAGCTCATGGAACTACTGGCAGAGCGGGCAGAACGTGCAGCCCTACGGTGGCCCGAGCGCGATGCTGGAGGCGTGTATCTCGGCTTATGCGCAGACCGTGCCGATGTGCCCCGGCGATCACTGGCGGACATTGGATAACGGCGGGCGCGAGCGCGTGACGAACAGCGCACTGTCGCGCATCCTGCGGCGGCCGAACGACTACCAGAGCATTTCCGATTTTATGCTGAACTTGACCCGGCGCCTCTATGAACGCGGGGAGAGCTTTGCGGTAGCTGTACGCAACAGCCGCTTCGAGATCACCGAACTGCACTTGATGCGCGTCGGCACGCCGACGATTGCGGAAGACGGCAGCATTTTCTATAGCCTGACGGGAAATGAGGTCGCGCAGCAGCGGCTCGATCTGACGATGCTGGTCCCGGCGCGTGACGTGCTGCATGTGCGGTTGCACACGCCAGTGCACGCGCTCAAAGGCGTCAGCCCGATCCTTGCGGCCGCGCTTGATATCGCGATGTCGGGTGCGGCATTGACGCAGCAGGTCCAGTTCTACATCAACCAGTCACGGCCGAGCTTCCTGCTGACGACCGACGTCGTGATGAAGCGCGAGCAAGCGGTGGAGCTGCGCGCGTGGTGGGAGGAGCAGTCCCAACGCGAGAACGTCGGCAAGACCCCGATCCTGACGTCCGGGCTAAAGGCGCAGCCGATCCAAACTAGCGCCGTCGACGCGCAGCTGGTCGAAGCCTTGAAAATGAACGAACAGAACGTAGCGTTGGCGCTCGGGGTGCCGCTGCAAATTCTCGGCATGGGTACCACGACATTCGCCAGCACTGAATTGTTGATGCAATCGTGGATCGCCAAGAGCCTCGGCTTCACTCTCAACCACATCGAGGAAGCCTTCGGGCAACTGTTCCAGCTTCGCGGCGTGCCCGACGAATATCTCGAATTCGATACCCGCGCCTTGCTGCGCAGCGCTTACCGCGAGCGCATCGAGGGCCTGGCGCGCGGCGTCATCAGCGGCATTTATTCGCCCGACGAGGCGCGCGCGGCCGAAGATCTGCCGGCGGTGCCGGGCGGCTACGGCAAGCAGCCCCGAGTTCAACAGCAGGTCGTGCCGCTCTCCTACGGTGCCGACCTACAGCCACCTTCGCCGCAATCGGCGACCCCGGCCGATGCCCAGCCACCACCAGACAATGCCGCTGACGGGAGTGGCGACGGTGCAAACCAGCCCAGCAAACAACAACTTGAATCCAGTGTCCGATCAGGGCATCGCCTTGCAATCGCCGCTTGAGATTATCGCCCAGGAAATGGGTGCGATAGTCGGCCGCGCGGAACGCGAAATGCGGCTGGAGTTGCGCGCCGCCCTTGCCGAGATGGAACTGCGAATCGAGCGGGCGATTACCGGGGTGCAGAATGGCCCACCCGGAGCAGACGGTCCACCGGGGCCACAGGGCGAGGCTGGGGTGCGTGGAGAGTCCGGCGAGGCTATCACAGGCCCACCGGGCGAACCGGGCATTCCTGGGCCTCCGGGAGAGCCCGGAAACGATGGCCGCACCCTCGCTCCCAAAGGCGCATGGAAGCCCGTTGGTGCGTATCAGGCGCTAGACGTGGTTATGCTCGATGGCTCATCGTTTATCGCGCTGCGCGACGCCCCAGGGGCTTGTCCGGGCGATGGCTGGCGCCTGCTTGCCAGCCGCGGCAAGTCGGGGTCGCCGGGACCGGCCGGCGCCATCGGCGAACGCGGTTATCCCGGCCCGCCCGGCGCGGCACCGGTGGCGCTCGACTGCGACGCCGAGGGGTTGTTGCGGCTCCGGCTGAGCGACGGCAGCACGATCGATTGTGATCTCTACCCGGTGCTCGTAAAGCTGCGATGAGACACGGCTACCGGATCACCCTGGTTGTGACGCCCGCCGAGAGCATGGCGCTGGTGAGCGTCGACGACGCCAAGGTAGCGCTAGGCATCGAGGCCGGCGACACCTCGCAGGACGACGCGCTCGCGGTCCAAATCAATGCCGTCTCGATGGCGATCAACAATTACTGCGACCGCATATTCGCGGTGCAGACCTACCGCGATCAGTTGCGCGATGCTTGCGGCAGCTACGGCGAACCGCTGGTGACGCGGCAATATCCGATCGTCGTCGCCGATGAAGTTTCGCTACTCGTCAGCGAAGGCGGCTCGCCACTAGACCCGGCATTGATCGAGGTGTTCGCGGAGACGGGTCAAATCTTCCGGCTCGATGCAACGGCATTGCCGATCGCGTGGGGCGCGGCGCTAGTTGCGGTCGATTACACCGCGGGGTTCGTAACGATCCCGGCCGATGTCCAGGCCGCTTGCCTCGAATGGCTAACGCTACGCTGGCACGCGGTAGGACGTGATCCGGCACTCCGTAGCGAAACCATCCCCGACCTGATCACCCAGGTTTACGCGGGCGAAACCGGCGCCGGCTCGAGCGGCGGCGCTATCCCGGCCGGCGCCCGCGACATGCTCGGGCCATACAAGATTTGGACGGTATGACCCCGCAGACGCTGATCGAGCGCCTCGACGCGGCGATTGCCGGCTACGGGCAGTCGGTGACCTTACAACACACCACGGTCGACCCGACCACGGGCGCCACCACGGTTGCCGACGAAGTGACTTGCCCGGCGGCGGTACGGAATTTCGGGCCGCAGTCCCTGGAACCCGGCGAGGCGCCCGAGATCAAGGTGGTGCTCAGCCCGACCGGCCTCGGCAGCTTCGGCGTGCCGGGCCGCGACGACGTTATCCTGATCGACGACAACCCGTCGAACATCACCGAGATCGCGCCGCTCAGCTATGGCGGGCAACTCGTGCGCGTGAACCTCCTTTGCCGTGGCTGATCAGCGCGAGGTGATCCTGTCCCGGCTGGCGGCGCTCTGCGCCTCGGTCAGCGGCATCACGGCCGTCGTCCGCAACGCGCTCGACGTGCCGGCCAACGCCCGGCCGGCGGTGATCATCCAGGACGGCGCCGAGGCGCTGGTCGACGCGCCGGACACGGTGCGGCACAGCGAAATCCAGCGCATGGAACTGTCGCCGGAGGTGTCGGTCTTCGTCCGCGCGGGCGGCGCTGCCGACGCGGGCGTGCTGCTGTCGCGCTACCGGACCAGCATCGTCGCCGCGGTGCTGTCGGATGGTGCCTTGCACGACGCCACCGGCACCAACGGCCGCATCCGTTACGAGGGCTGCACGGTCGTGCAACCCGACGCCGAAGCGAAGGAACACCGGCTCGATATCGCGCTTGCGTTCACCTACGCATTCCGGCTGGGCGATCTGACGTGAACGATCTCGGGCTTACTATCGAGAGCAACACCAATCGGGTAGCCCTCCACTTCGACGAGATGCCGGCCCTGCTGAAAAAGCAGCTCAAAGCGGCAATCGACAAGGTCACCCACGAACTTCTAGGGCGGGTGAAGGCGCGCGAGCCGGTGCGCACCGGACGGCTCCGCAGGTCGACCCACGCCTATGTCGACGAGCGGACCGACTTCATCCGAGGCCGGGTCCGGGTTCTCGCAACCGGCAAAAAGTCGGAGATCGCCGCCGCCTTTGGCGCGCTCGAATACGGCGGGCCGGGCGCGAGGCGGGCCGGCAAAAAGGTTAAGGTCAAGAGCTACACGGGCGGTGGACGCCGGGTTCGGGCCTACGAGCGGCGGCAGCCCCGCATCAAGGCGCGGCGGTTCCTGCGCGGGCCGGCGGCGGCGATGCGACCGCAGATTAGGGCCGAGCTAGAGGCCGCGATCGGCCAGACCATCAAAGAGTTCGATTTTAGCACCGTCAAGTGATCGAAAGGGAAAGCTATGGTCGCCACACCCGGCACATTTGATATCTACGCCGCCAGCGAGCTTATCGGCAAAGTTAAGTTCGTCGGCGCCAACGACATCGGCCCGATGCTTACCGTCGAGCTCAACAGGGTGATGTTTCGACCATCCAATCCGGTTGGCTTCATCCAAGACGAGTGGGGTCAATTGCAGATTACCGGCGAGGTGCTGGTCGACGACACCGGGAAATTCGGCACCATCACCCACCCGGACACCGCGTTGGTTTCGCCGCTGGTCGATATGTACTACATCGGCAAGGGCGTGGTTTCGATCCAGCTCGAAGCGGAATCCACCTTCCGCGATATCGGCAACGTGCCGGTGTTTGAGTTCGCGCCCAATGTCACCACCTTGCCGCATTTCAGCTCGCGCTACGGGGTGCGCGCGAAAGACCTCGAAGTAATCACCGAGAAATCGGCCGCGCTGAACATCACGATGGACGAGTTCACCTTTGAGAACATGAAGCTGGCGTTGCTCGGCGAGACGACTGTGCCCTGATGGTATCGCTGGTCGACATCGTCCCGCAGACCCGCTCCGTCGCGATTGCCGGCGGCGCCATCGAGTTGCGCGGCCTCGGCCTGCGCCAGATCGCCGGCTTGCTGGTGCGCTTCCCCGAGTTGCGCAAATTGCTGGTCGAGGGTTCGCCGGAACTCGACCTCGACGCCCTGTTCCTCGCCGCGCCCGATGCGGTCGGCGCCATCATCGCTGCATCGGCCGGGCAACCCGAGGCTGCCGGCACCATTGCCGATCTGATGCCGTTGGAAGACGTCGCCGAGTGCCTAGTGGCGATCCGCGACCTGACCATGCCGCACGGCCCCGGCCCTTTATTCGACCGGCTGGCGCATCTCGTGGGCGGCCCCGTCGCCGGCCTGGCTGGCAGGGCAGCGGCTACGAATGCGCCGCCGCCGCCGAACAGCTTATCGCCGCCGGACACGCTTGCCGCGAAGTGATGGACTACACGCCGCGGCAGTTGCAGGCGTTCGTGTTTATCGCCGAGAAGCGCCGGCAACGTGACCTCGGCGAGCAGCTCCACGTCAACACATTGGCGGCGCGCGGCGAGGAGAAGGCGATCCGCGAGTTCATGAAGGCGCTCGATGCCTAGCACCAATCTAGACTTTAACGTCGTCGCCCACACCGGTCAGGCACTCGGCGAGATCCGCCTCCTAAAGGCGCAGATCCAAGACCTCGGCCGCACGCTGCGTGCCGCCGTTAAAGCCGGCGACACCGCTGGCGCGCAAGCTATCTCCCAGAACATCGGGAGCCTGGAGGCCCAACTCCTCGGGCTGAACAAGGCCCTGGGCGGGACAACCGGCGCGATGGGCGGGTTTAGTCTCGCCTCGACCCGCACGATGCGGAGTTTGCTTACCTTTCGAGGCTCAATCGTCAGTCTTACCCAAAGCCTCGGCGGGTTAAAAGCTGGCTTCGCGGGGTTCGCGGCGACGCTCGCGGTGGAGAAGCTGGCCTCGCAATTCGAGGAGGTCCACGACCGGCTCGTCAAATTGCGGGATCTTGGCCGGGAGATCGGGATCAAGCCGATCGCGGTGCAGGCGGCGCAGGAGATCGCCCGCAATGCCGGCAACTCCGCCGACGCGGTTACGACCGCGATGCAGACGATGGGCGATGCGATCCGGCAGGCGCGCGTCGAGGCCGGACAATCGATCGGCCAGGTCGGGGTGTCGCGTGGCGGTGCAGGCGGCGTCGGTGTTCCTGGCGTCCAGGTTCTTAAGGGATCGGCCGGCGATGCCGCGGCCGGGGTTAGCCAGTTCACCACGAGCGCCGGCAAGATGGTCGAGGTACTTCGGGGGGACTCGAAGATCGTGCTCGATCTGGCTGATGCGCTCAAACAGGTGGGGGTGGAAACAAAGAATTTCCCGGCGACCGAAAAGGGGATGCTCGAGGAGCAGATGGCGATCATGCGGGGCTTCCAAGCCCAGCAGAAATTACTGGACCCACAGCGGCTCGATGCCTTGTCGAGGGTGTTGTTCAAAGCACCCGCGCCGACAATGCTGGAAGCCATTCCCGATCAAATCGCTAAGATTACCCAACAAATAGCCGAGCTTGAGAAGTCGGAACGCGGCGCCACCGAGGCGCGGCTGGCGAACCTGAAAGAACTTGACGCCTCGCGAGGCCGCTTGCTGACGGCTTGGCAGGAAATGGACACGGCGGTGTTTAATTTTCTGGCGCCGAACGTTGCCGCAACGAATGACGCGATAACTAATTTTCTCACCAAGAGCTTGCCGGATTGGATGGCGCGCACGAAAGCGGCCTTTGCTGACTTTTGGCCGCAGCTTGAAACCGATTTCGCGCAGGGGATGGCACAGTGGAAATTCCACCTGCCGGACTTCAGCGCTTGGATCGAAAGCACCAAGGCGGCCTTTGCTGGGCTTTGGGACAGCATTAAAAGCGGCGCGAGCAGTATCGCCAACGCGGTTGCGGCAATGCCGGGCGGCGTAATGCCTGCGTTCGCAACCGGCGGCATGGTGCGCGGCCCCGGCGGCCCGACCAGCGACAGCATCCTAGCGCGGCTATCGAACGGCGAGTTCGTCATGAGCGCCGGTGCGGTGCAGCGCTGGGGTGCCGGCCTGCTGGCCTCGATGAACGGCGGCGGCAGCCTGATCCCGCGCAATGGCAAGTATGCGGCCGGCGGCCTGGTGGCGGCGGGTGGCGGCGCCCCGGTCCACCTCCACCTCGGCGGCCAGTCCTTCGCGCTCGCCGGCAACCAGAACGTCGTCGACGCGCTGGTGGTCGAGGCGCACCGGCACAAGATCCGCTCGGCCGGCACCAAGCCGAGCTGGTACGGCGGCACGCCGGGGCGATGATCACCGCCAGCACCCCGACCGTCTTCGATATCCGGCTCCCAAGTTCCGCAGCGCCGGGCGTCAACCCGTACTCGGCGCGCGGGCTCAAGGGCACGCTGTCACCGATCGACGCGGCCAAGGGCAACGACAAGCTGCGCCGCACCGTCAACGGCACGCTGATCGACATCTCGGCGCCGCAGATGCGCAAATATTCGCTGGAGATCGGCGGCAGCGACCAGGCGCCGCCCGCGCTCGACGGGCTATGGGTCGGGATGGCGGTCACCGTCGATTGCCACGTCGAGCTTGCCTATCTGACGGCGGGAGGCACGCCTGGCCGTACCCCGGTCACCGGCAGCACCCGCACCGAGGGCGCGTACTCCTACTACAGGCCATCCCTAGAAATGCTCATCGTCGACATGCAGACCGACAGCGACGAATGGACGGCGTCCATAAACTGGACAATTTCCCTGGAAGAGGTCTGAGTGCCGGGACCATTCCGCTTTGCGTGGTGCGGTGGCACCATCGCCGAGCAGCAGACCGTCGTCACCAACGGCAACACGCATGGCGGCACGATTGCCACCGTGACCATCGTTGGCGACATCACCGCCGGGTCGCATGTTCTCGGGAGCATTGCCAGCAACACCGGGCTGACGGTGGGCGAGCTGTACGAGATCGCCGGGTCGGGGCTGCCGGCCGGCACGTTCTTCATCCACGACATCAGCACATTGAACGCCGCCGGCTCGATCAACCTGAGCGCCGCAGCTACCGCGACGGTCAAGGCGGCGAACTTCACCGCGACCAAAGCAGTCTCGGTCGGCGCCGTTGCCGCCACGCTCGCCGCCGGCTCGAACGTTGTCGACCTCGGCAGCATCGACCTGCCGCCCGGCCCCTACGTGATCTTCGGCCCTGGCATCGGCCAGACGACAGCGCCCGACGCGACACCGCTGGCCGTACCCTCGGCCTATTTCGAGCACGACGGCAGCAGCGGCACCGCCGAGCTGCTGGTGCTGTGCAACATCGCCGGCAGCGTCGCGGCGCAGCCGGTCACGGCGACCGCCACGGGGCTGCACTCGCTCGCCCTCAACGGCATGCCGGATCGAGACTGGTACACGATCACCGCTATCCCGGCCGGCGCGCTGGCAACCCTCACCGCGGGACTGCGCTACAACATCAGCGGCAACGGCCTCCAGGTAGGCTCGACCTTCGTCGCCGCGCCCGCGGCCACCACAATCACCGTCGACCAGCCGGTGACGGCAACCGGGATCAACTCATTGCTGACGATCACCGGGCCGCGCACCCCGAACGCCGATTTCGACCCGGTGCTGCACGACCGCGAGGACGAGCAGATCGTCGGGCTCGACATCAGCCAGGAGGAAGGCGGCTTTGCGACGCTGACGATCGAGATCAAGAACCCGAACATCGGCCTGTTGGCCTTCGGCCGGAACCTCTGGTGCTGGCTGAGTTGGGACCAGGCATGGACACCGGAAGGCGGCGCCGAGCCCGATCTCGTGCCGCTGTTCAACGGCCGATTGATCGGCGTGCCGCGGCTCTCGGCCGGCGAGATCGTGCAGCTCCAGTTCCTGGCCCGGCCTGACGACTACAACGGGCAGAAGGACGCGCTGGTTTCGGCGCTGGCCGTGCTGCCGTATTACGACCCGGTATGGCTCGCCAGCAACCCGAACCCCGACACGGTGCTGGAAACCATGTCGTCGCTGTGGCACGTCCACCGCACCAGCCTGGTGCTCAACACCAGCGACATCCTCGAAGGCGAGGCCGGTATCGTCAGCATCGGTGAGGACGCCGCTTTCTATGACGCATTCTCGCTTGCCTACGGCTCTCCGCCGCTCACCGCCGTCACCGTGTCCGGCACGGTAAGCTGGGAGCAGCAAGGCGATGGTGCGATCGACATCACCCAGACAATCGTCAAGGGATTCGCCGACGCCGGCTCGCCTTACAACGCTGCCTTCGGTTTGCGCCTTCCGCCAAAAGACAAGCGGGCCAAGCAGTCGTGGCAACCGACCAGCGGCGGCGGGCTGATCTCGTGCTTGTGCGGCGACGGGCTGCGCACGTCATGGCCGGCGCCCGGCGCCAGCATCGGCGGCGGCTGGGCGCTCTCCACCGACAACGAGGCCAGCGGGCAGGCGCTGTGCTACTGCATCAGCGCCACCGCCCCGGAAGGCTGGATGGAGCCTAACAAGCTCTACATCAGCCAGGCCACCCAAGGCGCGCCGATCGACACCTCGACGATGACATCGGATGCCGCCGGGCTGGCGCGGTTCGCTCAACCCTACGGGCTGACCTACACCTCGTTCCCGATCAACATCTACAAGGTGCGGATGGTACTGGATTGGCGCGCCAGCCGGCAACGCACCGAGACGGTGACGGCTGTGCTCACCGCCAACGTGCAGCGCGAGCTTTCCGACACGGCCGACAGCGACCACGAGGATATCGCGCTCACATCCGAGTATGTCGCGCAGGGGGTCGACCCCGGCGGCCAGGTGCCGCTCGGCAGCGCCGCGCAGCGCAGCTATTTCCAGACCGGCCGCGGCACGCAATCGTTTGAGTATCTGCTGCTGGCGGCGCGGGCGAAGTTGCGGGCGCGGGCGCGCTCGGTGGATATCACCTTTGCCGTCGACTGGCGCACCGCGCTCGGCATCACCCTGCGCCACAGTGTGACCTATCTGGACCGGCGTCTGCCGGGCGGCACCGCAACCGGCAAGGTCAAGAGCTATAAGCTGACCGCGGGCGAGACGATGTTCGGCGAGTTCACTATCGGCTGTAGCATCGGCAACGACGACGTGCCAATCGCCGCGGTCGGGGTCCCGAGCTATGTCGAGGACGATTACGTCGACCTCTTCTATCAGGTCATATCGGGCGGCCAGACGATGCTGGTCGCCGACGAGATCGCGTATCAAACCCTCGACGATTTCGTCATCGCCGACGACGGGCTCGACCTCACCAACATCACAACCGGGCAAGCGGTTGAAGGATTTACCGTTGTCAACGGCCTAACCAAGCAAATGAACACGCTGGCGGCGTTCAACAACACCGTGACGCCAACCAGCGGTGACCCGGTTTCGGCGATGGCGCAGATGTCCACCGCCGTGACGTTGGACATGCGGCCGGTGACGGGGACCAGCTTCCACACCGATTTCTACCCGGCCGTTACCCAGGTGTGGCTGCCGAAGACGATCGACCTGGCAGCCGCGGTAGGGTGAGCCATGCCTTTTGAATATGCCGTCCGGCCGTTTCAAAGCAGAGACAGCTTCGGGCGGATCATATTGCCGTCAACGCCATCAGGCGCGGCCGAGCGTGCAACCTTAACCTGGGGTTCGTCCGCCTCATTGCCGCCCGGCACGTTGCCGACACCGACGACGATGGGCGTCAACATGAAGTGCTGCCAGGAAATCCGCACCCAGGACGGCGCCGAGATGGAGCCGGTCAACGTCCAGGTGCAAGGGCCGGGCGCCATCGAGATTCCGGTAAAACGATCAAACGTCGTGCTTGCCAAGAAGCAGGACGAAAACCACTGCGACGATTGGCTGGCGCACAATTCCTATGTCGCCGCGAGCGTAAAAGAGTCATTCGTGGGGATAGCCGACGCCATCCATGCTTCCGACAGGGAGTTCCTGCCGGCCGGCGCCGCAGCGGCGTGCCGGGAGAAGACCACGTTCAAATACGACGGGGCTTCAGATGCCGTTTGAGTATTTTGTCAGGCCGTTCCAATCGCGCGACAGCTTCGGCCGAGTCATCCTGCCGTCGACGCCGGGCAACAGCACCGAGCGTGCAACCTTAACCTGGGGTTCGTCGGCGTTGCTGCCGCCCGGCACGTTGCCCACACCGACGACGATGGGCGTCAACATGAAGTGCTGCAACGAGACATTGACCGAAGACACGCGCACCGGGGACACGCACCGCATCGAGGCCGAGAACGATCCCGATAGCTACATCATGGTTCACCGCGCCACCGAGGTTAAGTTGCAGAAGAAAGAGGAAAACACTTGCGACGACTGGTATCGGAAAAACTCATACGTCGCCGCGGGCGTGAAAGAGTCGTTTGTAGGGCTGGCCGACGCCATCCACGCCTCCGACAAGGAGTTCTTGCCGGCGGGCGCCGCTGCCGCGTGCCGCCAGACGATGAAGCTGAACCCGAACACCACCGAGCCTAACCCCGCCGCGGCATGACCTATGTTGAGTTTCCGTTCGACCGCATTGTCACGCTTCACGTCAAGACGGATCGGCCGCCGGATGGCGGCGGCGGGCCGGGCGGTGGGCCGTGCGGCAGCGGCTGGCTGATCGGGCCAAATGCGTTTGGCGATAATGTCCGTCTCTGGCTCGGTGACATACGAGGAAAGGACGGTCCCGCCGGGATTACGGCCGGCGGGCTTGGCGTCGCGTGGAACCCGACATCCTGCTGTCCCGCTACGCCGATCGGGTTCAACCCGGCCGACGGCACGTTCGACACCAACTACTTTGTTCCCGGCGGCAACGCCACCCGCCTCAAGATCACCCTGAAGTGGGCAGATCTGATTGGCGGCGCCAATGATTACTCGATCGGGTTTTGGATATATCGCAACCGCAGCCCGATCTATCCCTATCGGCTTCTTAACAATCCGGCCGCGCCACCACCGGCCAACCTTCCGCCGAACGGCCCGGACGTGTCTCAATACATGAATGGCGGCGGCGCCGGCGAGTTTATCGGTTTTGACGTAAGTGATTGGCTGAATACGACCGTCGTTGTCGGCGCCACCCGCGAGGGGTCTTTGGGCGAGGTCGTGACCGGAGCCGCCGAGTTCGTTCCCCCGGATCGTGCCGGGGTGCCGCCGCATTACGGGATGCCCGGAGACGCACCGGAACCCGTGTCCGGGATCTGGCTGCAAATTGATTTTACCTGCCCGCCGGGTTCATCGCTGTTATCGCCGCTGCCGCCGCCGGTTTCGCCTCGTAGGTCAAGATAGATGGTCGCCATTACCTACCGCACGCTTGGCGCCTGGGGTGCCGGCAAGGGCGCTAACCTGCAACCCTCCGAGGTGGACTCGAATTTCTACTCGCTGGCGCAGGCAATCGTCGACATCCAGAACAACCCGGAGCAGCCCAACGGTATCGAGAGCATAACCGTCAGCGGCACGCAGATGACCATCTACCTAACGGATGGCACTGTGATGGGCCCGTTCGACCTGCCGGTGCTGACCTTCCGCTGGCGCGGCGAGTTCGACCCGCTGGTCCCCTATGCGGTGCTCGACGTTTTCACCTTCAGCAGCTTCAACCCGTACTACGTGCCGACGGCGGACATCCGCTACGGCATCTTTATGCACAACATCGCAATGCCGCCGGGCAATTTCGATCCCGACGCGGCAATCGACGGCGAGCCGGTTTACACACAATTGTTCGGCGCGGTCGACACCTTGCTGCGCACCCTCGGCGACGTATCGATCACCGGGACAGTGGTCGACGGCAATGCCTACCCGTTCGACGGCGACGTTCTGGTCTGGCACGAGGACGACCAGCTTTGGCACAACGAAACGCTCGGCGACATGGCGTTTCAGTTCTCGACCAACGTGTTAATCAACGGCGGTCAGATCCACAACATGCCGGCGCCGGTATCGCCCGGCGACGTTGCCACCAAAGCCTACGTGGACGCATTGCCGGCCGGGATGACCTCGCCCACCGGCACGATGATGGCGAACATCTCGGGCAGCTCGGGGCCGGCAATCCCGAACACGCTGTCCGCTTTTCTCGATGCCGCGCTATTCACCACCGTCCGCGGTACCCTGCTGTACCGCAGCGGCACGGGGTGGGTTGCGCTGGCCCCGGGCACGGCGGGGTTATTCCTGCGCACAGCCGGCGCCGGGGCCGATCCGACCTGGGCGGTCGGTGCTTCCGGGGTCACCTCCGTCTCAGCCGGCGCCGGGATCAGCACGGGCGGCTCGCCGATCACCGCGACCGGCACCGTGGCGCTGGCCTCGGTCGCTGATAATTCCCTGCTGGCAAATATCACCGGCAGCTCTGCCGCGCCGTCCGCTGCGACCCTAACCGCGATCCTCGACCACGTGGCGAGCAGCACCCGCGGCTCCATACTGACGCGCGCCGGCAGCGGCTGGGTCGCGCTCGCGCCCGGCACCAGCGGCTATTATCTGCAAACGCAGGGCGCGACGGCCGATCCGATATGGAGCAGCCCATCGGGGTCGGGCACAGTCACCTCGATTTCGGCCGGCACCGGCATCAGCACGGGCGGGGCGCCGATCACCGGAGCGGGCACGGTATCGCTGGCGGCAATTGCCACCGCCTCGGTCCTCGCGAACATCAGCGGCAGTAGCGCCGCGCCAGTGCCGGCAACCGTGTCGGGATTGTTCGATAGCGTCTTCGGCTCGACGCAGGGCGCCGTGCTCTACCGCAACGCCACCACATGGGTGATGCTGTCGCCAGGGACGAGCGGCCAGATCCTGACGACGGGCGGCGCCTCGGCCAACCCGGCGTGGGCCAACGCCCCGGCGAGCGCGCCGATTGCTAACCAGCGCCTGCTCGCCAACATCTCGGGCAGCACCGCTGTCCCGATCGCCAACACCCTAAGCGACATCTTCGACAGCATCCTCGGCAGCAGCCGGGGGATGCTGGTCTACCGCGGCGCCAGCGGGTGGGCGGCATTGTCGGCTGGCACGTCCGGGCAGGTGCTCACGACCGGCGGCACGGCCGGAGATCCGCACTGGGCCGCAACGGCCGGCGGCGCCAGCATCACGGTAAGCGACACGCCACCGAGCAGCCCGAGCCCCGGCGATGCCTGGTTCGATAGCGTCGGCGGGCAGCTTTACATTCGGATGGATGACGGCACCTCGGTTCAGTGGGTGCCGGCGAGCAACCAGCCAGGAGCCACCGGTCCGGCCGGATCGGCGAATATGTCCGGCATGACGGCGGGGCAGATTCCGCTGGCTGCCTCGGCCACTACGGTCACATCCAGCATGGCGACGGTGCCGGTTTCAATGGGCGGCACGAACAGCACGACCGCAGCGGCGGCCAGGACCGCGCTGGGCGCCGTCAACATTGCCGGCGACACGATGACCGGGGCCTTGACCGTGTCCGGTGTTATACGCTCGGCAGGGTCGAGCAATTCGCTGACCTACGAGGACCGCACCAGTTCGTCGGCCACATATTCCTGGTACGGCAACGCAACCGAAACCTACTTAGTCCATTCTAGCGGCGGCAACCTCGTCAAGATCGACACTAGCGGCAATCTAAACCTCGTCCACGCTGGCTCCAGCGGCTACAAGGCCGGCGGCGGTACGTGGGTCGACAATTCCGACATCCGCACCAAGGAAAACGTCGCCGATTACACGCGCGGCCTGGAAGCGGTGCTGCAATTGCGACCGGTCACCTTCGCGAAGAACGGGCGCGGCGGCACGGTGCGCGACGGCAAGACCTATGTCGGCCTCGTTGCCAACGAGGCGCGCGAGGTGATGCCGGAGATGGTCGGGATCACGCATGATAAACTCGACAAGGACGACACCGAGCTGTCGGAGATCCTGACCCTTGAGGCGACCGCTCTGATCTTCGCAACGATAAACTGCATCAAAGAATTGCAGCGTCAGATCGACGAGCTGAAGGCGGCCGGCTGAATGACCCTGACTGTGTGGGACGAGCCGCGGCCACGGGTGAAGCTGCGCCTGCCGCGCCGCAAGGCTAGAGGGCGACGCTGATGATCAATTTCCCCGATGCGCCGACCCTCGGCCAGGTCCATTCGGTCGGCTCCACCTCGTGGACCTGGGACGGCGCGAAATGGGTCGCGACCTCGGGCAGCGGCGGCGGCATCACGCAACTGAGCGGCGACGTGACGGCTGGACCGGGGAGCGGCAGCCAAGCCGCGACGCTGGCGGCAACAGCGGTCTCGGCGGGCAGCTACACGCACGCCGCGATTACGGTCGACGCGAAGGGGCGGCTGACCTCGGCAGCCAACGGCACCGGCAGCGGTCTGCCGGTGAATTTCATATTCACCGCTGAACAGGTCATGACCAACACCGAGGAGTTGGCCCGCTTCATCCCGCCGGCCTGTTCGTTCCCCTCCGGCGGGGCGGGAAGCTCGGGCACCGCCGGCACTGCGGCGACGGGTTCGACAACGCTGACGATGGCGAAGAACGGCACCGCCTTTGCCACCTTCGTCTGGGCCGCGTCGGGCACGGCGGCCACCGTCACGCTGTCGAGCACGACGACGTTTAACGGCACGTCGGACGTCATCACGCTTACCGGGCCAGCGACCGCCGACACGACGCTCGCGAAGCTCGGGATCAACCTGGCCGGCACGCGCACCTAATGGCGCTGACCTGGGATCCCGCGCACAAGGCCGCGCTCATAGCGCTGTCGGGCGGCAATCTGATCGCGACGAGTTCGGCCGGTTCCGGGACGGTCAACGCAGCCGTCTACGGTACGGTGGCGATCTCGGCGACGGTCAAGCAATACTTCGAGGTCACGATCACTGGCACGACCGGCCAGTATTGCAGCGTCGGAATGATCAACGGCTCGGCTTCTCTGACGGCTAACATCGGCACAACTAACGGTTCCGGCCTGGTCAACAAGCTGGCCGGCGGCGGGACCACCACCGTCGCGCTGCGGAATGGCTCGCAAACTGTCGCCGCTTTTCGCAACTTTGCCACCGGCAATGTCATTCGCGTGGCGATCGACCGGGCCGCTAACCGCATGTGGTGGGCAATAAATGCATTCACTTGGTCTACGTCGAATATCTGGTACGGCAGCGGCTCGGTTCCGGTCGATCCCGCGGCAGGCACCAACGGGCTAGATATCTCGCCGACTACCGGCACGATTTACCCGGCATTCTCTAGCGCTTGGACCGGCGATGTCGCGACGATCAATGGCGGGGCGACGGCGTTTGCTTTCGGGCCTCCCGCCGGGTTTGTCGGTATCGACGCAGCAGCCGTGCGGCGGCGGGTGATGGTCGTGGGGTAAATGGGTGCCGATCGCCTGATCTGCGCCACGTTTGCGATGGTTGGCGTCCTCGTGGCGATCAGCGGCGCGCTGGTCTTTTCCACGATCGTCTTTAGCCCGACGAGCGATACGGCGCTGGCGACGATGATCGAGGGCCGGATCATCTCGCGCGGCATTGTGCTGTTCCTGATCGTGCCCACGATCGCGCTGCTGTGCGTTCAGGAGAAAATCAGCGGCGAGGCGGCGCTGGCGGCATTGTCGGCAATAGCGGGCTACATTCTCGGTGCGGGTAACGCGCAGACGGCGCTGCACTAGGCGCGGCGGCGCGCGAGATCGCCGCGAAGCTAGTCAGCCGCTAAATCAGCGAGGACCGTGCCCGTCCATGATGCGCGAGGAGCGGGGATCTTGCACGATCGGGGCGGGTTGCCGCTTTGATGCCGTCTCGGTTTCGCAAACGTGGCTTCCTCTAGACCATGCGCAGCGGGTAGTTTGGGTCGAGTACTTGCCGTCGTATGTGTGTTCGCTTTCGTAGTGTCCCCGATACCCGTAGATGCGGGTTTGCGAGGTTGCCGTCGTGGTTTCGGCAGCAGAGGCCGCGGCGCTAAGGCCGGCGAGACAGGCGAAGACAGCGGCTGATAAAACACGGTACGCCATGATCGAACTCCATAGGTTCGGTTGTGGTGAGGCGTCGGGCGGGTTGTTCACCCCCGCTCGGCGCCGCCTTTCAAGATTGCCCACAAGCACGCGCGCGTCTTGATAACGCCGGCCAAAAACTTGATTTCAGCGGCCAGCGCGCCTTTTCGCGGTCAGTGAACCGTGGCATCAACGGGTCGTCACCGGAAGCGCTCCGGGTATAGCTCGCGCATCAACCTGTTGTAGTGGCCCAGCTTGGCAGTATCGCTGGATGACCACGGCAGCGCAGCGCGGAGGGCAGGCAACAAGCTGAGCCTGCTCTGGCAGTTTTCGTGGCATCTTGGATAGACGCAACACCGAGCATCAAACAACGCATTGCACCCGGCGCGGATCGCGGCGTCGATGATCGGTGTCTCAGCCATCGGGAGCCGCGGGCCGCCTACCCCACTCCCTCTGTGCGCTTAATTGGGGCGGCACTCCCGCACAGCATTCGCGCAGGCCGCGAGCGCAGACGTCGGCGCCGACGTCCGGCCCTCGCGTATCGGCAAGCCGGACCGCCATCGCGTGGCAATAGTCCGCGGCCCACGCGAGCGTCGCGCGGTCGAGCCAGGGCGGGAAGCTAGACATCGGCGCCATCAAAGAACGCCCCGGCAACCCCCGCCAAAGCCCGTGTCCAAACCGTGTCTAAAGATCGGGTATTTTGCTGCTTTGTTCTGTCGGATGAGGCCGGCTCGGGTCCGCTTGCTAGGGACCGAAACCGGCGGGAATGCTAGGTTTTTGAGGCGCTCGCGGCGGAAACAAAACCGCCCAGCACTTCCTTGTTGAGGAAATGCCGCTGTGGGTTTTTCCCTATATCTGTCAACCATTTGCGCGGTTCCGGTCGCGGCCCGTGTCTAAACCGTACCTAAACGCCTCGATCGCCTCCTGCTGGCCGCTCTTCATCAGGTGCGCGTAACGCTCGACCAACAAGACCGACGACCAGCCACCGTCGCTCTTCAACAGCAGAAGGTCCTTGTGGACCGCGTAATGCCACGAGGCCCAGGTATGACGCAGATCGTGCGGCGTCAGGTCGGGATCGATCCCGGCCCCGTTCTCGTTGGCACGGTCGAGCGCCCCTTGAAACCCGACCTTGATCTGGCCGCCGCCGTTGCGACCCTTGTCGGCATAGGGCAGGCCCCGATCGGTCAGAAACACCGCACCCTGGCGGTGCGGCAAGGCGGCAAGCGCCAGGACGGCGCGCATCGGCAGTTCGACATCGAGGCGCGGCTTGTCGCTCTTGGTCTTCCAGAAATTGACCCGCTTGGCCTGGAGATCTACATCGTTCCAGTCGAGTTCGATTGCTTCCGACATCCGCGCCCCGGTGGTCACTAGAAAGGTCAATACCGGCTGTAGGTGCCGCGCGGCGGCGGCAATCAGCAACTCCATCTGGTCGGGGCGGACAAACTTGGTGCGACCCTGCGTCTGCTTCGGCATGACAAATTTGGGGACGTCGCACCAGCCCTGCGCATTGGCGTGGATCAGGACGGCGCGCAACGGTGCGATCAGGGTGCGGCTGACCGATGATCCCTTCACGCCGGGCCGCATCACGACGTCGCGAAGCTGGTTGATGGTCTGCTGGTTGATCGACGCCAGCGGCGGATCGCCCAAGGCCCGCGCGATCCGCATCAGGAACGATTTAGTCCTCTCGTTGCGCTCGTCAGCCTTGAGATAAGAGGTCACCGCGTCCGAGAGGGGCCTAACACCACGACGTTCGCCGTGCCATTGGCCGCGCAGGAGTTGGAGTTCGAGCGCCTTGGCTTCCTCGTCGGCGAGGCGGGCGTCAGCAGTTGAAGCATTTTGTCGTACCCGTCCGTACCCTTTGATGTAGCCGGTGATCTGGAGCGCCCCGGTGTCCGGCCGGATCGTGACGTAGAGGCCGTGCTGACGCGGTCGTCGGTTTGACTGTCTGGCGGGTTTGGCGGGCATCGTAAGGCTTCCTCCAAAGTACGAATAGCGAGGGCGTCGAACCGGATCGTTCGCTGCGAAGCACGCAATACCGGGATGTTGTGCTCGGTGATCAGCCGGCGCAAATGGCGCGCGGTGATCTGGAAATCCTCGGCGACTTCGGAAAGCGTTTTCATGCCGCCGCCGCTCCCTTGGGGATATGCAACAGCGAATCGATGTATTCGAGCACCGCCGTCTTGCTGGCGGCAAATGTCTTCCGATCCATCGCTCGCGCGCTCTGCGATCGAGCGGTCAGCACGGCGACGGCCGGGCCTGATGCGGTGACGACCGCGTATTCATCCAGCGAACCAATGAAGGCGGCGAGGCGCCCAGCCCCGGCTTTGCTGCTGCATACGATCACGCGTTCCTCGCAATAGCCGGTCTGGCAGAGCGCATATTTCCGCAGGTGATCCGGTGAGCGGAAGCGCTGGGCGAGGTGCGGCGGAAGCTTGTCGAACGCATCGTTAATCGCCGCAAAATAATGCGCCTGGCTGGCGGGCGAGCGATCCATCCACGGTTCGAGCCGGTAAGTCTGGCCGATCTCGAATGCCTTCTCGGCGGCGCGCGGATTGAGCGGCAACATACCGATGCCGGTCCACCGGAAGGCCATCGCTGGCGGGCTAGGCACTGGCGTACATTTCCTGCTTGCGGGCGTTGGCGAGCGTCATCAACCGATCGTAGTGCGCCTCGCTCACCTCCTTGATCAGCGGCAAAAACGAGTCGCTGTTCGCCCGGATCAATTCGTCGATCATATTGGGTGTCCCGGCATGCTGGATGGCGGTACGTATCCGCTTGTAGGCGTCCTCCGCTTCCACCTTGCGTGGATTATCAGAACGAGATGCGGGACCGGGATCGTCAGTGCTTTGTTGGGCACGGACTTGCGGTTGTCGTTGGTCGGGGTGTGCCGCCGCCTCGCCGTCGTCATCGTCGTCTGCCGCGACGCCGAGCAGGCTCGATAGCGTATATCGCCGGGCATAAGTCAGCGCCGAGCCAAATTCCTGGGGCCGCTGGTAGTGCGGGAGAGTGTATTCGCTTTGCAGCATCTCCCCGGACGAGTGGGCCAGAATCGCGCGGACCATTGTCCCGCGTTCAGCCGCTACTAGGCAGTGCGTGAAAGCCAGTTCGTTTTCCGACAGTGGCCCGCGCACTGCTGCGATGAGGTCTGCCAAATCAGAGTAGTGATATTGGTATTTACCCTTTTCCGATCTGATTTCTGCGACTTTGGTTTTCCGAGGCACCTCGAATTTAGCCTGGGCTTTGGCGAGCGCGGCTATCAGTTGCCCGATCCCGTTCGTGGTCATCGGCGATGGACCGTCAGATGCGTTTCGGGATTGCCGAGCGTAACGCCGGGCACTTGGCGCCCCTCCATCATGGCCTTAGCGATATCAGTCTTGCTCGGCGTGCGAGTGACCCGGCACAGATCGTCCGGCACCGCGGCGTCATCAACGATCAGCATCTTGGGCTTACCAACGCCGACTGACACGCTCATGTCTGGCGCGGCGAGTTTCTTCAGGCCCGCGGCTTCCATCGCATGCAAGGAGGCAAGCCGAAGATTGCGCGCCCCCTCTTCGAGCCGGCGTTTGCGCCCGACCATCGTCTCAATGATCTCGGCCAGCGCTTTACCGTTAGCCTCGCGTTCTATGGCGGCGCGCAGGACGGCGATGATCGCGCCGGGAAGATCGCTCTCGCCCTCGATGGTGTCGGCGAGAGTTTCGTCGGTTTCGTCGGGGAATAAATCTTTAATATGTGCGACCAGCGCCCGATGGCTGGCGAGAGCTTGAGATAAATTGGTCATTTCTTGGCCTTGTAATATCGCCGCCGATTGGCCGCGCGATGGCATATAATGCAAGCTCGCGCACCATCACTCTTACGAATGTGACTGTATTCGTGTCCGTGCGGACAACGCGTTCTTAGTATTGCCCCACGCCTTACATTCTCGGCCATGGTTACTGGCTCTAAATGATCAGGTCGCCAGCATGATCTAACGCGGCATTTATGATCGAGGACCAATCCATGCGGGACAGGTCCGAGCGCGTTCTCATAGGCGACTATATGGCAATACCCAAGGTGCCGGTTGTTCTCGGCGGCGTAGCCAAGTTTTATCCGCCCATACCCTTCTCTGCCAATTCGGCCCAGCCAAATATAGCAACCGCTGAATGGGATCGTGACGCTTCGGTCCCATAGCCGGTCCATCAAGTCTTGCCGCGGCCTCGGAATTCCCCTTCGCCCTTTCCCGGGTCGCTCGGCAATCTCGCGGTGGGCGGGGATCAGCGCGCGCAGATCAGGCATCGCGCACGCAGCGTTGCAAGCCGGCCTTTTCCAGCGCGGATTCAAGGATAAATCTATCGGTCACGATGACGCCGAATTCGTGCTCCGATACCGGCAGACCGGCCATGTTGTGAGCCAGCGATCTTGGTGACTCAAGGTACTTCCAACGATAGTCACCCATATCTGCGTAGGTGACCAACCGCGACGGGATATACTTATGGGTGATCTTCACGGTGTACCTCCTACGAGTTTCACGAGCCAGCGGATCGCGCGATCGAGGCGCTCGTCGTGGTGGGTGTAATAGGCGCCCACCGTCTCGCGGGCGGCATCGATCAGTTCGTCGCCGAGCAGCCGCGGGATTGACATCTCGGCCGTCACCGCGGTGTCGACATAGTCGTCGGCGGCTCGCTTGGCGAGCGCCTCGTCGATAGCCATACGCTCGTGACGCCCGCGGTCGCCGAGCGTTACTGCCACAGCAACCACCGGATGGTGACGAGTTCAACCGCCAGGATCGCGAGCAGCGTCGGGATCAAACGCGGGCGCCAGCGACGCCGGCACAGGGTCAACGAGAGGACGCCGATCATCACAACAGCACCAGCGAGAGCAACACCGTGGTCAGCATCCCGCACAGCACGCACGCCAAGATCCCGATCGCGTCCAGCATGTCAGCAATCCTTGACCAAGAGACGCCCGGCTCCGAACGCCTCGACCTGTTGCTTGAAGTCAGCCTGGTAGTGTTCGGCGATCGGGTTCATGGCGACACCGCTCACTAGCTGGTAGTGGCAGGTCGGGCACTCCCACAGGTCGCCCACC
>Ga0073909_10000082_pt1 | contig 35149 bp, 27 predicted proteins | sample Coa_R1_6_FD_66439 | JGI IMG/M metagenome (GOLD analysis project Ga0073909, IMG submission 66439) | Surface soil microbial communities from Centralia Pennsylvania, which are recovering from an underground coalmine fire. - Coalmine... | ecosystem: Environmental > Terrestrial > Soil > Unclassified... | reverse complement strand
TTTGTCTGGATTTTTGCGGGCGGCACCCCGCCGAACGACTTCTTGAAGAAGATTGGGGTAGGCTTTGGCGCGCGCGACATGACGAAAGACGCGAGCGATGAAGCCAAGCAGGCTGCCGCGGAAAAGGTTGTGGCCAAGCCGGCGCCGGTGGTCGCGAAGCCCGCGCCTGCCCCGGAAGTGACGGCGGAATCGCGCCTGGGTGTTCCGGGAGAAGACCTTCCCAAGGTTGTCTACAAACTGGATGACGCCAGCAGGTATTCCGACAGTGACATACTGATCGTCGGAGGGGGCGACTCAGCAATTCACGCGGCCATCGCGTTGAGCCACTCGGCGCGCAACCGCGTCACGCTCAGTTACCGCGGGGACCAGTTCCAGCGCGGGCCGGAGCGCAATCGCAAGTTGGTTGAAACGGCCGAACGCGAAAAGAAGGTACGCATCCTCCGGCATTGCAGCCTGGCCGCAATCACGCCCGATTCCGTGATCCTCGATGTGAACGGCAACCCGGCAGAGATTCCCAACGATCACGTATTCATTCTGCTCGACACGGAAGCGACCGCCGAGTTCCTGCCCGCCGAAGCGAATCTCCAGAGCGTCCGCTAACTACTTCACAAAGACGATGGACGTCGGTGCTGAGCCAGTTGTCGTGGTAGAGATGAGCGTCAAAACTCCGGTTGCAGCATCGATCTTGAATCCTGACAGGCTGTTCGAAGTCTGATTTCCGACGAAAACGAGTTGGCCACTCGTGTCATTCACGATAAATGCTGCGCCGCTGCCGGCGGGCACGGGCGAACCCACTGGAGCCGTGGGCACACCGCTCGTTCCGTCGATCGCAAACCCGTAAACATTGTTTCCGGAATTCAGCGCGGTGATGTAGAGGTACTTCCCGGACGCGTCCACGACAAGAGAACTTAGCGGAATGATCGTAGAAGTCGTCGCCGAAACGCCGAAGGGAGACCCTCCCATCGCCTGCAGAGCTCCGCTGGTGCCGTCGATCATGAAGCCGGAGAACGTGCCGTCCTGCAAATTTGCGACGTACAGGAACTTTCCTCCCGGATCGATAGCTATCCAGTTTGGACCATTGCCGACTCGGGTCGGGGAATTGGGCACCGGGGCCAACGCGCCTGATCCATCGACCGCGAAGCCCGAGACCGTCGCGCTGTTCGAATTTGCAACGTACAGAAACTTGCCGGAAGGTGCGAGCGCGCCGCGAATCGGAGTGAAGCCGGCAGTCTGGACGGGCGTTCCCACCTGGGAAAGAGTACCCGACTTCCCATCGATCGAGAACGATGAAACCGTGTTGCCCGCGCTGTTCACGGTAAACAAGAACTGCCCTGCCGAATCGATCAGGAGATCGGAAGGCTGGTCTCCTGTTACAGTGCGCGGGGTCACCTCGGTCAAGGCTCCCGTGCTGCCGATGGTGTATAGGGAAATCGTGTCCTCGCCGGCATTCGACACGTAGGCAAATTTGCCATCCGGATGTACCCGGATCGCGGTGGGAGAGACGCCCGTAGGATAGGGGGAGCCCAGGATCTGGCTGAGGTTGCCGGTATTCGTGTTGACGCGAAAGGCAGTTACCCCATTGTTGAGCGGGGTGGTGACGTAGGCGGTCTGGCGCTTACTGGTGCTGCACGCGCTCAGCCACATCACGACGGTCAGGGCCACGATCAGCAGACTTGCTCTGGTCAACACCGTTTCGAGCTCCTTTGCGCCGGGCACTCCCATCCACCTCGATGCCGGGCGTAAATCTGGATTGGATTGAAAACAGGAACGAGATATTCTATTCCATCGCCGCCGGGACCGCTGGTTTCGGGCCTGCTCGGCGATGCTGAACTCAGTCGTTAGACGGCGCGCTCTCCCCTGGCGTTGCCCCACGTGAACTCCGGTACCTGTTGCCTTCGCAGGATGCCGGTTCACCTTCGAACCGCAAGATTAGGCTTCCGCCTCCCCCTCGACGTGGAACTACGAGGTGTGTTCTTTGGGGCTTTCCAGGTCCAGAATCGTCGCTGTCGATGTGCAGCGTAGTTATGCCGGCGCCGTGTCAGCTGAGCGGAGAGGCTCGCGATGAAACTCTCCATCCGACTTCGGCTGGCTTTCTGGTGCTTCGTTGTATTCGCAGTGGCGCAGGCGATTTTCGGAGTCGGGATCTGGTATGTGCTTCGCGATGTGCTCGCCGGCGTCGGAGTTCACGAAAGAGCGGCCACCCTCGAACAATTCAAGAAGTATCTCATGCTGCTGATTCCCTTCCTATCCTTGGGAGGAGCATTGCTCTGTTCTGCGATCAGTCGAAGGGCGCTCGCGCCTGTCGAAAATGTGACCCGCACAGCGCGCGAAATCACCGGATACACTCTTCATCAACGTTTGCATTCACCTAATAGTGGCGACGAACTGCAACGCCTTTCCGACACAGTGAACGAGATGCTGGCGCGTCTTGAGACTTCGTTCCACCGGGTCACAAACTTCACCGCGGATGCTTCCGACGAGCTTCGGACGCCCGTTGCTTCCATTCGCGAAGAGGCTGAAACGGCGCTGCGTCGATCGCGCGGCGAACCTGAATATCGAGAAGCGCTCAGACGAATCCTGCTCGAAGCTGAGCGCACCGCAGCGCTCCTTGAGGAACTCCTGGCACTGGCGCGCGCCGATTCAGGCCGGCAGGCCTTGCACGTTGAGCCCTTTAACTTGCGTGACGCGCTTCAGGAAGTTGCACGCGGGTGGCGGCAAGTCGCGAATGTGCGTGGAATGCAGTTCAGTGAACGACTCATGAATGCGGAATTACGCGTGACGGGTGATGCGGGAGCGCTTCGGCGCGTCATCGATATTCTCCTCGACAACGCTTTCAAGTACACACCGGCGGCGAGAGCAGCAATTAGTCTGTCGGCGGAGGAAGTCAAAGGGCGGGCTGTGATCAGTGTGCAGGACAATGGCGTCGGCATTGCAGATCACGAGCTAAAGCGGATTTTCGAGCGATTCTACCGGGTCAACAAAGAGCGCAGCCGCGAGATGGGAGGCGCCGGGCTGGGCCTCGCGATCGCGCAATGGATCGTCGAGCAGCATCACGGCAAGATCATCGTGGAAAGCACTCCCGGCGCGGGATCGATCTTTCGCGTCGAACTGCCGCTCGTTGCAACAGACGTGAAGCACGAAGTCTCTGTGCGTCAGCCCGCCCTATAGGGCGATCAACAAACTCTCCGCAAACGGCCAGTCCCTATCCACCCACTGCGCGTCGCATCGGAAGCCCGTATCCGCAGCCATCGCGCAGACTTCCTCTTTCGCGTATTTGTGGCTGCTTTCGGTCCAGATAGTCTCCCCTCCAGCAAAGCGTACCGAGAAACCGGCGGCGGGGATGGTTACAGTCTGAGCGCGCTTCGACATCAAGTGCATCTCGACGCTGCGCGCTTGCGCATTGAATTTCGCGACGTGCTGGAAATGTTCGAGCTGGAAGTCGGCGCCCAGATCGTGATTGATGCGCGCCAGCAGGTTTTTGTTGAAGGCGGCGGTTACTCCGAGGGGATCGTCATAGGCTTCGAGCAGCTGCGGGATCGGCTTCAGCAGGTCCGTGCCTAACAGAAGCGAATCCCCCGGCAGCAGCGTTGCGCGGATGTCTCTGAGGAACTGCATGCCCGCGGGCCGATCAAAGTTCCCGATCGTGCTGCCGAGAAACAGTACCAGAAGGTGTTGATTGCTCTTGCGCCGGGCAGCGACTTCTGCGAGTCCGTCAAGATATTCGCGCTCGAAACCCACGATGCTGATGGAATCGATGTCGCCCAGTTCGCGCTTGCACATGGCAAGAGCGGTCGGCGAAATTTCGATCGGGCAATACGCGGTGTGCTGCCGCCGTGCCAAGGCCTTCAACAGCCAGCGCGTCTTCTTGCCGCTGCCACTGCCCAGTTCGGCTACCGTCATCGGGAGGGGCAACCGCTCGACGATGTCGTATGCGTTGCGCTGCAGCACGCGCTCATCGGCCCGTGTCAGCCCGTATTCGGGCAAAACGCTGATCACTTCGAACAGCGCGGAACCAACGTCGTCGTAAAGATACTTCGAGAGCAGTTCCTTCTGTGGCTTGGTCAGTCCGGCTCGAACGTCGGAGGCGAACTCGAGGATAGGTTGGGCCGGAAGTGCGTGTGTCAGCATGCTTGGCTCCCTTGTATGCCAGCTGGCTCAGTGGCTCACGCAGCGAAAACCCGCGTAAACGTATGGGTAATGAGATTGAAACCAGTTTCGGAACGACCGACGCAGCATACAGGCGGCCGTGCGCGGCGAACCGCCTTTCATGACGAAGTGCTTGTTATCGAAGAAGTCCGCCGAATATCCGCGATAGAACGGGAAAGGCTCGAAGCCCGGGAATGGCCCGAAGGGCGTTAAGGTCCACTCCCATCCATTGCCTAAGAGGTCAGCGACCCCGAAGGCGTTAGTGCTCTCCGGATGGGCGGCCACAGAAGTCGGATCCCAGCGCTCAAAATCGAAATTGCCACGCTTGGCCGACGGTGCGTCAATACCCCAGGGATACTGACGTTCCTCGCCTTCGGGCGTTCCGTACGCCGCCCGTTGCCATTGAGCCTCGGTCGGCAACGACTTCCCTGCCCGACGAGCGAAAGCGAAGGCTTCCGCCTGGCTCACATAGACGGGCCAATCCATGGGAAGCGGAACTTCGCTGAACATGGTGCGCAGATGCCACTCGTTGTCGCGCTTGATCCAGAAACCGGGATGAGTAATGCCCGAAGAAACTCTCCATTCCCAATCGCTCCTGGACCAGAAATCGGGCTTTTCATATCCCGAGGCTTTCATGAATTCCAGGAACTCGCCATTCGTTACTTTGTAGCGGTCAATTGAAAAGGCGGAGACATCCACCGTGTGCGCTTCGAATTCGTTGTCCCAGCCGAACGCTGTTGGGTCCTGGCGGCTCAAGCCTAGAGTCACGCTGCCGGCGGGGATTCTCACCATGAACGGCTTGACTGGCGCAGTCACGGCCTCCGGCATTCCACTGGGCTTGACCTTTCGATCGAGCGGCAGCTGATGCAGCATGTAGGCGAGCGTCTCAGCGTGCATGAGGCGATGCTCGATCGCCACCTGCAAAAGCAATGTGAGGTTTTCTTTGCCGGGGTGCTCATCGGCGAGTTGATCTTCCAACGCTTCGTCGAGCGTCTGGCGCGCTTCGGCAACGTATGCGCGAACCACATCCATCGTCGGCCAGTCACCTGGCTGATCCGTGGGTAAACCGCCGCCAACCGGATCGATGCCGAATGCGAATAGCCGATCAAACTCGGGATGAAACGACCCCAGACTTAGGGCACGCTCGCGGAGAAGGTTCCAGTCGAACGCCTCCAGATGTCCGATATAGAAAACGATGCGATGTCTTTCTGGGATGGGGCGATCGTATAAGGCTTCCGGCTTGACGATCGAGAACAATGCGTCGGTGTTAGCACGCGCTGTGGAAAGCCGATCAAGGAGTTGGTGACGAAGCTCAACCTGTCTCTGGGCTACAGGCATTTACGGAAAGCCTCCTTGCGCGCAATCAACCCCTCTGAACGCTCTCCGTAAGATGCCTTTGCGTGGCAAAAGGCTCAGGCTTTTAACCCTTTTCTGAGGCAGAGGGGCATGGGCAGAATGGGGCTAGTTCACTGCAGGCGGGGTGGATGTAAGTCCTTTATGAGCAATTAGTTACTGCTACACCCCTCTAAATCGAGATTTCTCCTTTCAGGTACAGAGTGGCCTTCCCTCGCAGAATCACACGCTCGGCTCGGGGCTCTACAATCAGGGCTCCGCCACGTTGCGAAATCTGGCGCGCATTCAGAATTTTTTTCGCGAGACGCTCGGACCAGTAGGGACCGAGGGTCGAGTGTGTCGAACCGGTCACGGGATCTTCCGGAATGCCATAACTTGGGACGAAATAGCGCGAAACGAAATCTGACTTTTCCCCGGGAGCCGTAATGCACACCCCAGCGGGGTGCAGTTTCTCCAGTTGCGGCAAGTCGGATGTGGCGTCACGAACTTCCTGCTCGGTGTCGTAGACGACGAAATAGTTCCCTTCGCCTCCCTGGCCAGACTCGAGCACCACTCGCGGGGTGGGCTTCAGTCCCGCGAGCAGGGAGGCGGGAGGATTGGAACAAGTTCTGGCTGGAATCGCCGGCAGATCCATCGCGAGGAACTCGCCTTCCTGCTTAACACTCAGCGGACCACTGCAACTCTGGAACATCACGGACGACGTTCCGGGCTGCAAATAGTTGAAGACGATCAATCCGGTCGCGAGTGTAGCATGACCGCACAGTTGGACTTCTGCTTTGGGAGTGAACCATCGCAACGAGTAGTCCGATCCCTCGTGCACGCAGAAAGCCGTTTCCGAGACGTTATTCTCGGCCGCGATCGCGAGCATGGTGGCGTCGTCAAGCCATTGCTCGAGTGGACAGATGGCCGCCGGGTTTCCTGAGAACACGCGATCGGTGAAAGCATCGACCTGGTAGATGGGCAGTTTCACGATCAATCTCCGGTGGAAATTTCTTTTTAGGTCTTCACGGTTATGATGTTCGCTCGTATCTGGTATTCGCTTTTATTAGGGTTCCTCCGAATGAGAAAACTGACGTGGATTGCGCTTTTAGGTATCCCGCTCGCCAGCCTGATTTTCATCTACGTGGTTAAGCCTTCGCCTGCCCGAAATCTTCCCAATGGTCACGTACTCATGGAGGTCCCCGGACACCCCCAGGAGACCAACAATCTGCCGACCGTGCTGGCCGTGAGGCCTGACAAACGTTATGTTGCGGTACTGAACAACGGCTACGGTTCCTACACCTCTGATCAGAAGCAATCCATCGCAATCCTGGATGTCGCCAGCAACCGCATTACGGACTTTCCCGAATCTTTGATGGCGAGCGGTGCTGCGCAGACTTTTTTTCATGGGATGGCGTTTTCTAGCGACGGACAGCACATCTATGCATCGGTCGGGTCAATGACCGATCCGCTCGGCGAGAAGAAGGGAGACGTTGGGAATGGAATACTCGTCTACAACTTCGAAAACGGAAAAATAACCGGCAGTTCTTTCGTGAAGATGCCACCGCACCCCGCGCCGCCTGGGAAGCGACTTCAGCGGGCCGACATGAAGAATGTCACTTTCCCTGCTGGACTGGCCGTGATTCCCGGTAAGGACGGCGATGCGCTGCTGGTGGCAAACAATCTGTCGGACGAGGCCGTTTTGCTCGACAAGGACGGGCGGGTGCGGTCGCGTTTCGACCTCACCGTGTGGCCGCGGATCCCGTCTTCCCTGCCCTTTGGCGTGCTGGTCACGAAGGACGGCTCTTCTGGATTCATATCGCTCTGGAACGCGTCGCGCATCGCGGAACTGGATCTGGCGACCGGGACAGTGCGGCGAATGATTGCATTGTCGTTGCCGGATTCTCCGGTTGCGTCCGGGACCCATCCCACGGCGATGCTGCTATCTCCAGATGAACGTCTGCTTTACGTGGCGCTAGCAAATGCGGATGAGGTCGCGGTCATTGACCGCGCAAGCGGCACTGTTGTCGAAAACCTTTCGACCAAGCTGCCCGGACAAAAGGTCGGGGGGAGCGCCCCAAACGCACTGGCGTTCAACACCGACGGATCCCGCCTGTTCGTGGCCAATGCGATCTCAGACTCGGTTGCTGTGTTTGACCTGAGCACAAACCAGCCAGTGGATCGAGATGCATCCGGTCCACGCTCTCGCGTTCCCATTGGATTCATTCCCACCCAGGTCTTCCCAACAGCTCTCACCGTGGTTGGCAACGACTTGCTGGTTGCGTCGGCCAAAAGCAGGAGCACCGGACCGATCACCAAGCCCTTGAAGATGACCGATGGCGTTCCGGAATATCCATACCTCGTGCCCATGATTCACGGGTCGCTGGCGCGCGTGCATCTGCAGATTCTCGACGCCGAACTCGCGACCTTCACTGAGCAAGTACTGACCAGCAACCGGATCGAGACTAACTCCGGCGAAGCGCCCGCACAGAAGCTCCCACCCATCAAGCACGTGATCTACGTACTAAAGGAGAACCGCACGTATGACCAGGTCCTGGGGGATCTGGGAGTTGGCAATGGAGATCCAACTCTGACCATGTACGGCGAAAGCATAACGCCCAATCAGCACAAACTCGCGCTCCAGTTTGGCGTGCTCGACAATTTCTACGACAGCGGCGACGTCTCAGGCGACGGTCATATGTGGTCCACAGCGGCCACCGTCACCGACTACACAGAAAGAATCTGGCCGATCGGCTACCGCGGCCACGAGCGCACTTATGATTTCCAGGGTGAAGTGCTGAACGAAATTCCGCTCGAGGACGGCAACCCCGATGTCAATGAGCCGGCAACCGGGTATCTGTGGACTAATCTAGCCAAGAACAATCTGACCTACCGCGTCTACGGCGAGTTCATCACAACCAAGTGGTGTAACGGCAAGCCGGGCACGAATCTTCCTACCGAAGGACCGCCGCATCCCGAGGGTGACCCGTGCCCGAAGAGTTTCATCTATGCGGGAGATAAGTTGCCGGCGAATGTCGGCGCCCCCCACGGTTCGCCGAGCCCCTATCCGTGGCCAGTCCCAATTTTCGCGCGTACCCTCCCGACGAAACGCGAGCTACGCGAGCATTTCGATCCGCGATTCCCCGACTTCGAGACCACCTATCCGGATCAATTGCGCGCCGACGAGTTCCTGAACGAATTTGATCAGTTCGTCGCTTCGCGCAAACAAGGTCGTGACACGCTGCCACAATTCATTCTGCTTTATCTTCCGGACGATCACACCGGCGGTGTAAAGAAGGGTTACCCGACGCCCTCCGCGAATGTTGCGGACAATGATCTAGCACTCGGGCGCATGGTGGAAGCCGTATCGCACAGCGACTATTGGAATGACACCGCGATCTTCGTCATCGAAGATGATGCGCAGGATGGGCCCGACCACGTCGACGCTCATCGCAGCACGGCCTTCGTCATCAGCAAATATGCTCCGCGACGGATGGAAGGCGGCAAGCCGGCACCCATTATCGATTCGACCTTTTACACTACAGTCAACATGATTCGCACGATGGAAATGTTGCTGGGCCTTCCGGCAATGAACAACAATGACGAACGGGCCGCGTTTATGGGCAACCTGCTCTCGGGCCCGGGAGAGCAGCCACCCTTCGACGCCGATCGCCGAAACCTCGAAAACAAGCTCATCTATCAAGTCAATGCGAAGGATTCCGAAGCATCCCACGGTCTCGACTTCTCACATCCGGACGCATCCGATGCGGCCGCATTGAACAGCGTACTGTGGAACGATCGAATGGGAACGCGGCCCATGCCGCCGCCACGACGATCCGCTCTCTTCGAATTGCGAGAGCGGTTGGCGTTGATTGGAAATTGAACGCAAAAAGCAAATGCCGAGCCCGTTGGCCCGGCCTGCGTTTAACAACGATCTGACTATTTCTCAATAAACGTAACCCAGCCGCGTGTCTTCCCGAAGTCGACGTTAATCTCGCACTTCTTCGGGCCCGTATGTCCGAAATAAACTGACATTTTGTCGGCCGGAGAGGTGAGCTGTCCTGTTTCCATTTGTCCACGGGCGAGATCCAACTTTTCGTCGTACTTCGCGCCCACAGCTGTGTTCTTGCTGACAATGAGTGTCCACTCCTTCTTGTTGGCCGGGATGAGGTACATGGTGTAGCCTCCGGTCGGGATCGTGGACTGGCCGAGAACCAGGTCGGTTTCGGTGAAGAAAGTCATCGCCGATCCGCCCGGAGTGAGTACCTTGCCAACGGGTGGGCCATCGGTGTGTGGAGTCACGACGGGAGTGTAGCGCGCGGTGAGTTGCTTGCCATCTTCAAACGCGCAGATGGCACTCTCGCCTTGTGAGTTGTCAGAGGACTGAGCCATGGAGGCGAACGGGAAAAGGATCGAACCACTCAACAGAACCGCACAGACTAGAACGGGGCGCATGAGGGTCTCCGCGCGAAGATTGAGTGCCGCATATCATCGCAAAAACACCAGGGAAAGAGAATACCCCAAGGCTGTAATTTTGCAATTCGGGTGTCAGATTGGGGCTGTGTTGGGCAAATTGAGCCGTTTTCGTCCAGCGGAGCCGGTTATTTGAAAGCATTTACCATGATGAGATTCAATGTGGGGGTGACACATGCCTGAAAACTCATGGCCTGAACTGCCGCTCGAGGCTTGGAAGGACACATATGCAACCTTGCACATGTGGACACAGATCGTCGGCAAGATCCGGCTTGCACTCGCTCCACACGTCAACCATTGGTGGCAGGTTCCGCTTTACGTGAACTCGTGCGGGCTGACTAGTTCGGCCATTCCCTACGCTGGCCGAACGTTCGAGGTCCAGTTCGACTTCGTGGAACATCAATTGGTGATTACAGTCAGCGACGGGCAGATCAACTCAATGCCGCTTCGTCCGCAAAGCGTGGCGGCATTTTACGCGGAGTTCATGGCTGCATTGCGGTCGCTCGGAATCGAAGTCAGGATTTGGCCAATGCCGGTTGAAATTCCGAATCCGATTCGCTTCGATCGCGACGAACAACACGCTTCATATGATCGACTCTATGTGGAACGATTCTGGAGAATTCTCGTGCTGGTGGACGGAGTATTGAAGCGATTTCGTTCGGGATTCATTGGCAAGCACAGCCCGATTCATTTCTTTTGGGGAAGCTTCGACCTGGCATCAACGAGATTCTCAGGCCGCCGTGCTCCCGAACGTGCGGGAGCGGATCTCATTACTCGCGAGGCATACTCCCATGAAGTGATCAGCGCAGGCTTCTGGCCGGGTGGAGGCGAGGTGAAGGGCGCGGCTTTTTATGCCTATGCCGCACCAGAGCCGAACGGCTTCAAAGATGCATCGGTGCGCCCTGCAAAAGCGTTCTATTCGCCCTTAGGTGAATTTCTGTTGATGTACGACGACGTTCGCCAGTCGGCAAATCCAGAGCTAACCCTTCTGGAGTTTCTTCAGAGCACGTATGAGGCGGGGGCAAATCTGGGAACGTGGCCTCGCAAGGAGTTGGAGCGAGCGGCCTGAAACTTTAGGAACTTTTCTGTGTCGACTTCATGCGGGACAAGGCGTCTTCGTAGGCCTTCCGAGGATCGCAGCCAGTTACTTCTTTGTACCAGGCAGGATGAAACGTCCAGGCCCAGGCTTCGCTCACTGCTCCACGAGTCATGGACTGGAACGTTCCAGGCTCGCCGATTGTGCTGAGATAGATGTGAATGAAAATTCCGCCCAACATGATCAGGGCCGAGATGTCGTGCAGCACGTAGCTGACGGCCACTATAAGTCGTCCGAACGTGTGGGCACCGAACCACAAGATGATCCCCGTGACCAGGTACACGGCGCAGCCGGCCACGATCTCCCAGAATTGCACCTTCTGTCCTGCATTGAAGAATCCCGTGTCGGGCGGCTCCAGTTTCTCGCTTCCCGAAACGACGCCGCCAATGTTGCGAATCCATCGCGAATCCGCAGGCGTCCACCGCATGGGCTTAAGCCAATTCAGCATCTGCAGGGCAAAAAAGAAAACGAAGGCCAGCCCAAACCACGGATGCAGTTCCCGGCTTAAGGCACCTCCACCAAAAATAGGAGTAAACCATCGGAACAGCCAGGGCAGATAGATTCCGAAGCCCGAGAACAGTGCTAGGAAGAAGAACAGGGCCACCATCCAATGGAGGAATCGCGTGTACACCCGGTGGCGAAGCAGTTCGCCTGGATACACCTCGTTTCGGCCGATCCGATCGAACGTCCGGCGCGCCCCTTCATCAAAGCGCTCAACCGCGGTTCCCATCGATGCCCTCCTCCTGCGGGTCAGGTTGCGGACGGCGCGGGCCTACCATCACATAGTGCAAGCCGACGCCGAGCAATCCGAATAGCGCAAATGTTCCCAGCACAGGCTTAGCGAGCCACTTCCAGATGGTGTAACTCCACGGAATTTGCGGGTTCTTCGGCAACCCGCCATAGCGCTCGGGATCAGTCGCATCGTGGAGCACGTAGATCACGTGCGTCCCGCCAATCGATTGCGGGTCGTACACGCCGGCATTTTGGAATCCGAAGTTTTCGCGCAGCTGCCTGGAGCGCTCTCCGGCGATGAATTTCATGTCGTCTTTCGATCCGAACTTTAGACAGCCCGTCGGACATGCCTTGATGCAAGCCGGTTCCAGGCCCTGCCCAACCCGGTCCGAACACAACGTGCACTTGTAGACCTTCTTTGAGAACTTATTGAACTTGGGAATGTCGAACGGACATCCCGAAACACAGAACTCGCAACCGATGCAGTTCTCTTGCTGGAAGTCGACGATGCCGTTGGTGTATTGCACGATCGCACCGTCCGCTGGACAGGCGCGCAAGCATCCGGGATCGGCGCAGTGCATGCACTGATCCTTTCGCATGAGCCACTGAATGGTACCGTCTTCGCGCTGGTGTTCATTGAACTTGATAAGGTTCCAGAAGTTCCAGCGCGTCTCCGGCATGGTCTGGTACGTGTTGTCGAAGGTGGTCGCCGCAAACGGCATGTCGTTCCACTCGACGCACGCCACCTCGCAGGCTTTGCAACCGATACAGGTAGTGGTATCGACCAGCTTGCAGACATCGTAGTTGCGCTGCGCTTCTTGCCCGGGCAAGCCGCCCGGAATAGGGCCGGGGTGGGCCGACATCTGTTTGATCTGCAGCGTTCTTCGATCGCTCATCTGTCGTCCTTGTTATGCCTTCTCTAACTTCACCATGAAGCCCTTGAACTCGGGTGTGAATGCGTTGGGATCGATCACCGTCGGGGTCAACTGGTTGGTCAGAGTCTTCGCCGTCTTCCCTTCATCTTCGGCGATTCCGCGAAAGCCCCAGTGAATGGGAATCCCGATCTGGAAAGTTTCTTTGCCGTCGATCTTCATCGGCCGAATTCGCCGCGTGACCATGGCCTTGGCTATGTAGTGGCTACGGATGCTGCTCACCTTCACCTTGTCGCCACCGCGAATTCCCATGCGATCCGCGAGCTCGACCGGAATTTCCACAAATGGTTCCGGCACCAGCTGGACGTTCATCGGATTGTTTTTCGTCCAATAGTGATAATGCTCGGTGAGGCGGTAGGTGGTGCACACCAGGTTGTATTCCTGGCCGGGCGCGGCGTACTTGTCAAAATCACTTTTATATCGCTTCACGACAGGATTGTTCGATTGACTCGGATGGAGGGGATTTGCGATCGGGCTCTCGATGGGTTCGTAGTATTCAGGGAATGGTCCGTCAGCCATCGCGCCCAGTGGGACAAACAGCCGCCCGACGCCCTCGGGATTCATGATGAATGGACCCATGTGATCCTTGGGCGCGGAATCTACCTTGAAGTCGGGCACGTCGTTACCCAGCCACGACTGCTTGCCTTCGTCCCACCACACTTGTCGCCGCTGGGGATCCCACGGTTTGCCATCACCGTCGCACGAGGCGCGGTTGTACATTACGCGGCGGTTCGCCGGCCAGGACCACGCCCAATTGGGATAAATGCCCAGGCCTGACGGATCTTCGGTGCCACGACGCTGGATCATGGCACCTGCTTCCGTCCATGATCCGCAATACAGCCAGTTCGCTGACAACGTTGTGCCGTCATCTTTCAACCAGGCGAAACCCGGGAGTTGCTGTCCTGCCTTGATGGTCTGGTTCGTCTTCGGATCCGTGATATCCGCAAGAGCTTTGCCGTTGATCTCCTTGGCAACCTCCGCGAGTGAAGGGTTATAGGGATCGGTGTAGGAGAACCACGCATTTAGAACTGGATCCGGGAACTTGCCTCCCTCTTTTTTGTATAGGTCGCGCACCTTCAGAAAGATGGTCGCGAGAATCTCCTGGTCCACTTTTGCTTGGCCGGGCGGCGGTACGGCGACATTCTTCCATTGCAGCCAGCGGGCAGAATTTACGAACGTGCCGTCCTTCTCCGCGAAACCCGCGCCCGGCAGGCGATAAACCGTCGTGTTGATCTTCTTCCTCTCATCTTGCGAGATGCCGGGCGCTCGCCAGAACTCGCTCGTCTCGTCGGGATAGATCTCGCACACAACCAGCCAGTCTGCCTTCTTTAGCGCTTCGATATTCTTGTTCGAATCAGGACCGATCATGACGCCGTTCATGCCGAAGGCGAAGATGCCTTTGACCTTGCCCTCATACATATCGTTCCAGATGTTGACCCAGGAATAGTTGCGGTCGATCTTGGGCAGATAATGGAAGGCCCAGTCATTTTCTTTCGTAGCTGCCGGGCCGTACATCGCCTTGAGAAACGAAACGGCGAACTTCGGAGTGTTCGACCAGTAATTGTAAGAGTCCCAAGGATCCGGCTTGGAGGCTGGAGGCGTGATGCGCTTGATGTAAGTCGCGAAATCCCTGTCGGCCGGGTTTGGCATCTTTAAATAACCCGGGAGGATGTCGAAGATGCCCGCCATGTCGGTCGCGCCTTGAATGTTGGAGTGGCCGCGCAATGCATTGACGCCGCCTCCGGAGCGCCCAACGTTGCCCATCAATAACTGCAGCATGGCGGCGGTGCGAATAATCTGCGTGCCGAAACTGTGCTGCGTCCACCCGACCGCGTAAATGATGGTCGCCACCTTCTTCATGTCGCCGTCTTTGCGGACGGAGGTAAAGAGATCGGCGGCTTTCAGAAATTGATCTTTCGGGATGCCCGTGATGCGTTCGACCATCTCCGGCGTGTAGCGTTCGTATTGTTTCGTTAGAAGTTGGTACACGCAGCGCGGATGCTGCAGAGAAAGATCGAACGCAACTTTTGGTGGGAGTGCTGGGACAGGTGTCCCGGTCCCCCCAGCCTTCGCGCCAGCGGGACTCGCAGCTTGATGCCCTTGCCCTTCGCCCGTGTCGCTGCCTTGCGCCTGGTGTGCTGCTTGCGCGGCGTTGCCTGGCGAACTCGTCGCAGGCGCAGGCTTCCCCGTCAGGTCGCCGCCCTCTTCATAGTTCCACGTTGACTTGTCATAAGCCTGCTTGGCGGGATCGAAGCCGGAGTAGAGGCCGTCGTCCGGAAGCTTGAAACCTTCTTTAATAACGAAAGCGGCGTTCGTGTAGTTGAGGAGATAGTCCTTTGCGACGCGGTTGTTCTCGATAGCATAGTGAATCAACCCGCCCAGGAATGCGATGTCGGCACCTGCGCGAATTTGCAGATAGAGATCGGCTGTGGCGGCAGTCCGTGTCAAGCGTGGATCGACCACGATGGTCTTCGCGTTGCGACGAACTTTGGCTTCGATCGCCCACTTGAAGCCACAAGGATGGTTTTCGGCCGGGTTCCCACCCATGATCAACATCATGTCGGTGTTCTTGATGTCGATCCAGCCGTTGGTCATTGCCCCGCGTCCGAATGTTGGCCCCAAACTGGAGACCGTGGGGCCGTGTCAAACACGAGCCTGGTTTTCCAGGTAGCAGACCCCCAGGCTGCGCATGGTCTTGACGACCAGATAATTAAACTCATTCGTGTCCGTGCATCCGCCGGTGAACGCCATTCCCTCACAGCGGTTCACGGTGCGATCCTGCGCGTCTTTTTCCAGGAAGGTTTCGTCGCGCGTCTTCTTCACCTTCTGCGCGATTTCGGTGTAAGCCTGCTCCCAGGAAATATCTTCCCAATCAGTCGCGCCCGGACGCCGCACCTGCGGTTTCAGCAGGCGGCGGTCATTCAAAATGTCCTGCTCAAGCGACGATCCCTTCGGGCACAATGTGCCACGATTGATCGGATGATCGGGATCGCCTTCAACGTGCACAACTTGAGGAATGGCGTTCTTCGCTTTGTCGCCCAACGTGTAGATGATGACGCCGCAGCTCACCGAGCAGTACGGGCAGGTGCTGCGAGTTTCAGTCGCGCGCGAAATCTTGAGACTTTGGGTTTGGGCGTAAGCGGGAGCTAGATCAAAACCGAGGGCCGAGATTCCGACTCCTCCCACAAGCGTGCTCTTGAGGAACGTCCGCCGGGAGAACTCCATTCACGACCTCCATGTCGTGTTATGACTGCGAGACGGTGAATGTCAAGTCGCGGAAACAGGCCGGACTCGCGAAATTCGAGGAATGTTACTCCCGCTGTCTTTGAGGAGTCAATCGGGCGAAATCCTCCCGTTCGTTTGCGAACGCGACTACCTGCATCGATAATGACGTTGTGACGCGACCACCCTGGCGAGAGCGGATCGAAAGAGCCGAAGAACTCGCCACGACGCACGAGTTCGCAGCTGATGTTCTGCGCCTTTATGTAAGAATCGCCGACTTCCAGCAGGAGCTTTACGGCCATATCCAGGCTTCCTGTACAAAATTGTCAACTGTTGCCGCTGCCGCCGAGTTGTCAGACGTCCTTAAAAGTTACCCGGCGTTCCTGCGGGTGCTTGCGGAACATGCGCCGCAAACCCTGCGCCGCTTTGCGGCTGCGCAACTTGAGCACGACTCCATCGCGCACAGCGATCTTCTGAATACATTCTGGATCGAGGGCGCAGGCTTGAACGATCTGGAAGAATTTTGCGCTCGAGCTTTTCTTCAGCCGTACGCTGAGTTCGTAAGATCAAACAGCGAGTCAAGTTGGCAAGCCTACAATCAGGGGCCATGCCCCTTTTGCGGCCGCAAACCGGCGTTCGGCGTGCTGCGCCAGCAAGGCGATGGTGGAAGCCGTTCGCTGGTTTGTTCTTTTTGCATGGCGGAATGGCAGTTCCGGCGAGTCTTGTGCGCTGGCTGCGGCGAAGAAGATCACAAGAAGCTTCCGGTGTTCACCGCCGACGGCCTGGCTCATGTGCGAGTGGAGTGCTGCGACACGTGCAGCTCGTACCTGAAGACAGTGGACCTTACCAAGAATGGTCTCGCCGTTCCGGTTGTTGATGAAATCGCAGCCATACCGCTAGATCTGTGGGCGCAGGGTCGCGGTTATCGCAAACTGCAGGTGAACCTGATGCAGGCGTAGTGCGAACACCTTAGGACAATACTGCCCCACCGTGAATTGCGGATTGGCGGCTATGTTGCCGGAGGGTATACTGTCCGCGTTTCTGCCACTGAAGTTTCAGGTGAGGACTGTTTATGGACTTCTATCACCGCAAGCCGCAACGAAGTGAACAGTCAACCGGCCGCGATTGTCAGTTCTGCGCGGCATTCGACCCGAATTTCGGAAATCGCAACCCCGTGGATCGTTGGGTTCACGGCACACCCTACGACTCGGCAAATTCTCATCTCTCTGAAAACGGCCACGTCCTGCACTTGATCTCGGAGCTTGCCCTCAAGCGAGCAGAGCGGCGTTCCGGAGAATCAGCAACCTTGTTGAAGACGGCCTAACAATTCCATTCCAGTCTGCTCAGATTCGCAGTGATTTGCGTCCGTCGCTTCTGTGGCTGGTCACATCTGTGCCGTGCGTAATAGGTGTGACATGAGACCGTGAAACACTGGATCTGTCAACTGTTGGCTCTGCTCCGACTGCATCCTGCAGACTGCCCACGCGCCCGCGAAGCCCGCGGGGCTGATGTCAAAACTCGGCTTCAGAAACTGCGCTGATTTTGCGGACAAACTCCGGCACGGTCGTACCTGCTGACGATCGGCCTCGTTGCCTTGGCAGTGGCTCGCTAAGCTCAACCCCTCTCGGAGCCCTCCCTGGCTAATCAGTCGGCTGCGAGGGCCTAGTCTTTCGTAAAGCTGCCTCCCGGCCGAGCACCCACGGCTTATAGCACATTAGCGCCCTGTCGATTCGAAGACCTCGGCGAACTCTTGTTAATCCTTGAGTGTGGGGTTCGGCCGCCCTGCCGCTACTCCTTTCGTAATGCCGTCGGACGCTTTGTGGAAGGCCATTTGCCGATCTGGTGTTGATAGGCACTCCATATATGCCGGCACCCTGCTTAGGAACCAGTGCGTCGCCCGAACTCCAGGGCCTGCGCGAGTCGATCGAGCAACCGGTATGCTTCGTCGATCCGCAAGGGCGAATTGCATTCGGCAATCGCGCATTCTCTCTGACTTTCGGCGATGGAGTTTGCGAAACAACCGGCCGAAATTTTGTCGACTTGATTAATCCCACATCCGGCCCTTCCTGTCCCCTTTCGGATGTCTGCTCGACATCCTCCCGCCAACTCCCCGCCCACAACTTTCGACGGAAAGACGGGACGGTCTTCAGAGCCGGGTGCTGGTCGCACCCTTTTAAGCTCGCGGACGGGGCTAGCGGGAACCTCATCGTTTTCGATGGCGTCTCGGTTGACCGCGATCCCGTCGAATCCGGTCGAACTGGCAGCGAACTGCTCCGCCAAATCGGCAACAACCTTGACTACATGTTTTACCTGCTGGACCGCACGGCAACGAGGTTCGTGAACGTAAGCCCGGCCTGCGAGGTCTTTACCGGGCGCCGCCAAAGAGGTTGGGAGGGGCACGGGTCAGGGGCTGGCTCTGGCGCACAACGTAGTCGTCAAGAAAATGGGCGGCCGAATCTGGTTCGAGACGGAAGTAGGGCGCGGCACCACCTTCTTTACCCACTTGCCAGTCAACGCGGTCGATTGAGGGCGGATCATGGCGAAGCGATGGTGCTGGAGGGACTGCGGTGGTCGCTACACGGAATGTCGGGCGAGTGGGAGATGCGGTTTGAGAAGAGCGCGGCCGATGCCTTGCAGGCCATGGCTAGCGCACGCTTCGATGCCATTATCACCGACATGCGGATGCCTGCCATGGACGGGGCTGAGTTGCTGGAGGTAGTAAAGCGACGCTATCCCGGCATGGTGCGGTTTGTTCTTTCCGGACAGGCGAACAAAGATGCCGTACTGCGCTCCGTGGCACCAGCCCACCAGTTCCTTTCGAAACCCTGCGATCCCGTCGAACTAAAAAGTCGTTTGACGCAAGCCTTTGCCATGCGCGACCTGTTGTCCAACGATTTGCTGCAGGGTACGGTCTCAAGGTTGCGCAATCTGCCCAGCCTTCCCGCCTTGTATGGAGAACTCACGGCCGAATTGCAATCCGAAGACTGTTCAGTCTTTGCGTTGTGGCCTACTTTCGGCGCCGTACTCGACTGAGAATCCTGCGGATTTTTTTGGGCGACATCGACAAACGCGTCGCTACGCGCGAAACCTTACGCTCTTCCCGCTCCCACACTTTGGGAATAATCAATTCTGCAAACTCCTCGGTGATCTGCTGGAACGTCTTATCTCCTAAAGAGCCTTGCGACCACGCGCGCAGCAACGGGTTCACGCGACCCGCTCGCAGCACACGAGCCTTCAGCGTTTCAAGATCTTCCCACGTACCGTCGGCATGAACTCCTTTGGATAGCGCGATCGCCTGATCATAGGAGTGGCGCGCCGAGTCGGGGTCGTCGAAAAAACGATTGCAAAAAGTGAGGCCCTGCCAGATATAGGAGTCCGCCAGTAGCCGACGATTCTGGGTATGGCGTGCGAGTTCGATGGCTTCCTGCGCGCAATCCTGCGCCTGGTGGGCGTGGCTGCCGGGTTCAGCGCTTTCGCCGATCTCTTCCTCCACGCGGGCGTTCTCGATCATGCAGTCCAGCAACCTCGCGCGGGCCATAAGAATATGATCGCCCTTTTCCTCGCCCAGACGATATGCCGTTTTGGCTTCCGCATCCGCATCTTCGAGATCGCCGTTATCCAGGTGAAGATAGCCGTAATTCAGGTGCACGCTGCCCAGTCCATGGTGATTGCGGTATTCCTGATAAATTGCTGCGGCTTCCTCAAGTTCGGCCAGCGCTTCACTGCGCAATTGTTCGAGTCGGCTGCGGTTTTGAAGCTTGGCCCCGTCTTCGTTGGTGCGGCCTCGCTTGGCAGCCTTCCGGCGGCGGGCTGCATCGGCGTCGATTTTACGAAGGAGCTGCAGTGCGATGAGTCGCTTGGAAGAAGCGAGGTTGGTCAGCGTACGCGCTACGTTGCGATGCCGCGAGTCCCGTTGCCGGTATTGCTTTATGGCCGCCGTGAAGTGTTCGATCGCATGCTGGTAGCGGCCCTGACGGCGAGCGATCCGTCCATAGGAAGAATGAATATTTCCGATCGTCAGAAAGTCGTCCGTCTTCTTGAGTACGGCTTCGGCTTCCTGCAGGATTTGCAGAGCCTGCCTGGTATTGCCTTTCTGAAAGCAGAGCCAACTTTCCAGCACGCGCATGACGGCCGCCATCGGTTCGTGCCCAAGTTCGGTAGCCAGTTCCCTTCCTTTGACGGCGAAGGCCAGGGCGGGGTCGTATTCGCCCTTCATGCGCAGGCAACGGCCTTTCCAGAAGTTAGCGATCGAGAGCAGTTCCTTGTCATCGATTTGTTCTTCAAGGCTCAGCACAAAATCCAGGTGGCGAAATGCTTCCTCGGTTGCCTCTGCGGCCATTGCGATCATGCCTTCGGCAAGCCGCAGGTAGAGATAGTCCTGCAAAGGCAAGCGCGAACGAGTGGATTTGGTGAAGCGGGAAACGATCTCCTTGACGACCGCGGGACGCTGAAATCCGATATCGACCCATTGAGCCAGAAATCCCGCGAAGCGAGCGGCGTTCTTTTGTTCTGGGGCGAACGAAGTGAAAAGCTCCTGGCGGGCCTGCAAGCGAGTCATGCCACGGCCAACGCGCCGGCACACCAAGTCTTCTTTCAGCTGCGCAAGAAACTCGTCAGTGATTTCACGAGACTCGGGGCTCATGGTCCGAGCGGACGGTGCGACACGTCTCAGTCGATGTAATCATAAGCGACCAGAGTCAGGAATTCTGCGAAATCGGCGTCCGTCATCATGCGATCGAAGATGGCGGCAGCCTCATCGATACGTGGCGCCTTGCTTTTCTTCTTTTGTTCCAAAATGAAACTTCGCACCATTTCCTGCGTAATTGTCCGCCCGTCGTCGCTCAACCGGGCACTGTGCTTCACCCACTGCCACACCTGAGCGCGGGAGATTTCGGCGGTGGCCGCATCTTCCATCAGGTTGTAGATGGGAACGCAACCGTTTCCCCGAAGCCACGACTCGAGGTATTGCAAGCCGACGTCGATGTTCCACTTCAGGCCTTGCTCGGTGATTTTTCCCTGAGTAACCGCGAGCAAATCCTCAGGAGTGATGCGCACATCTTTCAGGGGACGTCCGATCTGGTTCGGCTCTTTCATATGCTCGTCGAATATCTTTTTCGCGATCGGCACGAGGCCAGGATGCGCCACCCATGTCCCATCGTGGCCGGCGCGGACCTCGCGCAGCTTGTCCTGACGAACCTTTTCGATTGCTTGATCATTCGCGGCCGGATCGTTCTTGATCGGGATCTGCGCGGCCATTCCGCCCATCGCATGGATACCGCGGCGATGACAGGTATGAATCAACAACTCGACATAGGACTTGAGGAAATGCTTGTCCATGGTGAGAGTTGAACGATCGGGCAGAACGAAGTCGGGACGGTTCCGGAATTTCTTGATGAAGCTGAAAATGTAGTCCCAGCGCCCGCAGTTGAGGCCTGCAGAGTGGTCACGCAGTTCGTAGAGAATCTCGTCCATCTCGAAGGCCGCGAGGATTGTCTCGATCAGGACGGTTGCCCGGATGGTGCCTCGAGGTATGCCAAGTCGGTCCTGCGCAAACTTGAAAACGTCATTCCAAAGTCGCGCTTCCAGATGGCTTTCCATTTTGGGTAAATAGAAATAGGGTCCAGTGCCTCTGCGGATTAGTTCCTCTGCGTTGTGAAAGAAGTACAGGCCGAAATCGAAGAGAGATCCGGAAATGGGCTTTCCGTCAACCTGAAAATGTCTTTCATCCAGATGCCATCCACGAGGGCGCACCAGCAGGGTGGCGACCGTGGCATTCAGTGCGTAGCGCTTGCCTTCGGGGCTAACGAAGCTGATAGTTCTGCGGACCGCGTCGCGCAGGTTGGCTTGCCCCTCGATGTTGTTCTGCCAAGTCGGGGAATTGGAATCTTCGAAATCCGCCATAAAGACGTTCGCGCCGGAATTCAGCGCGTTGATGATCATCTTGCGCTCGACGGGACCAGTGATCTCCACGCGCCGGTCGAGCAGGTCTTTCGGAATCGGCGCCACCTTCCAGTCACCTTGGCGAATCTGTGCAGTCTCGGGAAGAAAATCGGGTAACTGGCCGGCATCGATTTCCTGCTGGCGAACACGGCGGCGCGCAAGAAGTTCATGGCGGCGCTTCTCGAAATTTCTCGCCAGGTCCGTGAGAAACGAACGGGCTGCGGGGTTCAGAATCTGAGATTCCACTTCAACTGAGGGTAATGCGACAGTCGTCATGACGCTATCCTAAACGCCACTGGCCAGCCGAAATAAGGCACTAGGTCAAAACGGACGAGTTGCCCGAGCCGGACCAGCGAGGTTGTTCCTGTTCCGCGAAAGTCGTCTACTCACCCTCGGGATCTGAGCCCGGGAGGCAACTGCAACATGTCTGTGTTAAACGCATCTGAAATTGAGAAACAATGGCAAACCGAAACGCGCTGGAACGGCGTACAGCGCCCCTACAACGGCGACGACGTGCTGAAGCTGAGGGGCTCGATCCACGTCGAACACACTCTGGCTCGGCTTGGCGCAGAGCGCCTCTGGTCGCTGCTCCATCAGGAATCGTACGTGGCCGCGCTGGGGGCTCTGACGGGTAACCAGGCGGTCCAGCAAGTACAGGCCGGACTGAAGGCCATTTACCTGAGCGGCTGGCAGGTCGCGGCCGACGCCAACGGGGCCGGCCAGATGTATCCCGACCAAAGCCTTTACCCGGCAGACAGCGTTCCGAACGTGGTGCGCAAGATCAACAACTCGCTCATGCGCGCCGACCAGATCCATCACATGGACGGCAAGAATTCCACCTATTGGTTTGCTCCCATCGTGGCCGACGCGGAAGCGGGCTTTGGTGGCACCCTGAACGCCTTTGAACTCATGAAAGCTATGATCGAGGCGGGCGCCGCTTGCGTTCACTTCGAAGATCAACTTTCTTCCGCGAAGAAGTGCGGTCATCTGGGCGGGAAAGTTCTCGTCCCTACTTCAGAAGCTATCCAGAAACTGGTGGCTGCTCGTTTAGCGGCTGATGTGATGGGTGTTCCGACGCTGATTATGGCGCGCACCGATGCTGACAGTGCTCACCTGCTTACCAGCGACATCGATCCGCGCGATCACGAGTTTGTCACCGGGGAGCGAGCCTCCGAAGGCTTCTTCCGCATTCGCGGCGGCTTGGATTCGGCCATTGCGCGCGGCCTTGCGTACGCGCCCTTTGCCGACCTGATCTGGTGCGAGACCTCCGAACCAAACCTAGAGGAAGCGCGCCGGTTCGCGGACGCGATCCACGCGCAATACCCCGACAAACTACTGGCTTATAACTGCTCGCCTTCCTTCAACTGGAAGAAGAAGCTCGATCAGACCACCATCGCCAAATTCCAGCCTGAGATCGCGAAGATGGGATACAAATTCCAGTTCGTGACGCTGGCTGGCTTCCACGCGCTCAACCTAAGCATGTTCGAGTTGGCGCGTGGCTACAAGGATGCCGGGATGACCGCCTACTCGCGCTTGCAGGAAAAGGAATTCGCACGCGAAGCGGAGTATGGGTATCAGGCTGTGAAGCACCAGCGCTTCGTGGGCACAGGCTACTTCGACGCGCTCACGCAAGTAATCGCTGGTGGACTCTCTTCTACGACAGCCTTGGAAGGCTCAACCGAGCAGGCACAGTTCACTGACATCAAGCCGCACATGCGTCCAAAGCATGGCCCGGATGCGGGCTGCCAGCCGATCTTGGGCGAGTGTCCGTCACTGATTTCAGAAATCATGCCCAACGACGAGGCGCTCTTACCTTCGGGGGACTAGGCCAGACAAGATCCATTTTCCCTCTCACTCGGAGGTAGGCTCGTCGTAGCCTGCCTCCTTTTTTTCCCACGTCAAAACTGATTCGAAAAATGGTCAGACGCCCCACAGATAATCTTCCTGCTGTTCTCCTTCGTGCTCGCGCCCAAACGTAGGAGTAGCTCGATCCAGGTGTGCCGCCCCACCTTTGGCAAGGTAAGCGGGCGGAAACTGACTGGCGAGTGATTCGTGGTCCCCATGTCGGCCGCTCTCGTTCAATGCGTGCGGTACCGCAGTCGAAATGTCGGGCCCCTTCTTCTCTCTAGCTTTCGCGATGAGTTCCAGAATCTCGTGGTCCGCAATTATTTTGTGACGATCCGCCAGAGCAAGAAATTGCCGGTAGATCACATCAAGTTCGCGTCGCTCCAGTTGAAATCCCAATTGCTCACAGCGCAAACCCAGCGCGTGGCGGCCGGAATGCTTGCCCAACACCAGGCTGGTCCCCGCTACCCCCACTGACTCGGGTGTCATGATCTCGTAGCTCAGTGCATTCTTGATCATGCCATCCTGATGAATCCCGGCCTCGTGCGCGAAAGCGTTCCGCCCTACGATTGCCTTATTGGCTTGCACGTTCGCCCCGGTGATTTCACTCAACAGCTGGCTCGTCGGATAGAGTTGCTGAGTGACGACACCCGTCTCAACTGAATAACGATCTGCGCGCACTCGGACCGCCATCACGAACTCTTCTAACGAAGTGTTCCCCGCGCGCTCCCCGATCCCATTCACAGTACATTCCACCTGGCGCGCACCCGCACTCACTGCGGCCAGCGAATTGGCGACGGCCAGCCCGAGGTCGTCGTGGCAGTGGGCCGAGATTACGACCCGTCCTATCCCGCGGACCTGCTGGCGGATTCTCGTGATCAATTCGGCGAACTCGGAAGGAACGGTGTAGCCCACCGTATCGGGAATGTTGATGGTGGTTGCGCCGGCCTCGACGACAGCTTCCAACACTTCGCAGAGGAAGGTGACGTCTGATCGCGTCGCATCCTCCGGAGAAAATTCCACATCCCTACAGAACGACTTCGCGAAGCTCACCGCATCGCGAGCCTGCTCCAGACATTCGCGGCGCGAAATCCTCAGTTTGTGCTGGAGATGAATGTCAGAGGTGGCAAGAAACGCGTGAATGCGAGGACGGGCTGTACCGTCCAGCGCCTGCCAAGCTCGCTCGATATCCTCTCGCTTGCAGCGCGCCAATGCAGCGATTACCGGTCGCCGAACATCGCGAGCCACCGATTGCACAGCATGGAAGTCGCCATCAGAAGAGATCGGGAATCCGGCTTCGATTGCATCCACGCCCAGCCGGTCGAGTTGATGCGCCATGCGAACCTTTTCGTCCGCGGTCATGCTGCACCCCGGCGATTGCTCCCCGTCTCGTAAAGTCGTGTCGAAGACTGTTACCCGCTCGCGGTCCGGCAAGCTGTCCTCCCTGAGTGATCGCTTTGTAACTTGCTGAAAAATCTGGCCCGAAAATCAAAAGAGCCATTACCCGGTTTCGGATAATGGCCCTCTTTGGAAAGTCTTGAGTTTGCTGGCTACATCATCCGCTGAATCCTAGGGGTGCAAGCACCAGGCCAAGAATGGCCACGCTAAGGGCGAGTAGACGCAGTCGCGCCTCCCTTCCGATCCGGTTCGCGTTGGGTGCCGATGGGTTCATATCAGCGAAGAACAGCCTCTACAGAAAGTGAGTTGTACTGTAGAGGATCAGGAACGGCGGGTCAATGGCGAAGGGCCGCCGGCGCCATTGAAATTAGCGCTGGACGTTATCAGGATTTCCGATGACGGCGAGCGTTGTCTTTTTCAACAACGATCTAGGCTACTCTTCCGGGCTTGCCCGCGTGAATCTGCGTCTCGAAGGTCGGCATTTTCTCTTGCATGTCAGTACTGGCTTGCTTGAAGAGCCGTTCTTCTTCTGGGATGTATCCGAAAAACATGTGATAGAGGACGACCAGAATGTTACAGACGACGGCTACAGCGACGATGGCCGACATGATGAAAATGCTCCAGGCAATCGCGGGCCACAAGAAATGGCGCAGACCCGGCTGGAGTGCATAGATCGCGGCCAATCCAACGACCGCTATTGCAACTCCGAAGTTACGGTACCTGCTCATACGCAGAGCGTAACGCCGACTCGCGCTCGCGTCGTCGTTAAATTGACCAGCGCTTCTCGCTGATTCCCAAAATGAAACTCAAAGAAGCGATCCGAGATCTTTCTCCTTCCCGACTTTTCATGCCTCCCGTCCACCTCTAAGCAGTATGATTTTTGCGAAGCAGAGGTCCATCTGCCGTCCCTGTGAAGACTCTCAACGAAGCTTTTTCCACGCGCTCCACCCGTCGTCGCTACGAAGCATGGTTCCTGCGGCTCGGGCTGGCGGATGGCAGTGGTGCTTGGTGGTTTCGGTATTTGCTGATGAGTCCCGCGCGCGCAAGTTGCCCGGGAAATCCCAAAGGCATGCCCGTGCAGGTGTGGGCCACGTGGTTTCCAGCGCAGGGCAAACCGCAAAGCTTCATTCAAGGATTTCCGTTACAAGGCCTGCAACTCAGCGCGAAAGCCAGCACCCCTTTTCACTTTCAGATCGCGGACAACGTAATCGACGATGCTTCCTGCCAGGGCTCTTTGCACGTCGATGGGCACACTGTTTCCTGGGACCTGCACTACAGTTCGACATTCCGCACGACGCTCAGTTCAAAGGGCTGGATCGGCTTCTCTCGAACGCCACATTCCGATGCAACTTTCTGCGGCGAGATCACGCTCGACGGTAGAAGCTTTGCCGGAAGCCCTCTCGGCTTTGGAGTCCAGGGACACAACTGCGGATATCGTCATCGCAAGTTCTGGACTTGGACGCACGCGTATTTTCCTCGGCCTGGCGCATCGGCGAGCACCCTGGAGGCTCTGGTTTATGAAATGCCGCTGGGGCTTGTCTTTCGCAAAGCAGTGCTTTGGCACGAAGGCATCCAGCATGTGTTTCGCAATTTGCGCGACAAGCAAGACGCTGATGAGGCGTTTGCCTGGTGTTTCCACTGCTCTGCCGACGACGGTCTGGAATTGGAAGCGGCGATCGACGGGTCTGGACCAGGCATTCATGTCTTGCCCTATCTCAAGACCGACTGCTCAGGCACCTTCGACGTGACCAACAACAGCTTCGCAAAAGCGCACGTCCGCCTTCAAGAACGAGGCGGTGCCGTCGCAATTCTGGAAACCGATTCAAATGCGGTTTTGGAAAAAACGGGGGGAGCTACTCGGACGCGCGAACTCTCGCCAGGCGATCTGCCACGATCGCGTACGCTGACGCGTTAAAGGCCATTCCGATGTGCGTACCCGGAACCTCAAAATCATTTTCTTCATTTCGGGTCATGCAGTACCGCCAATCAACAATTCCATCGTGGCGCGTATAAATCGCGGTTTCCATCACGGAGTCCGGAATATCACGGCTAAGAGAATTGATGAAATTGCATGTGCAGCGTCCCGTATAGCAATCGGGAAGAACACCGCGGCCGTGCTCCTGGAGGATGCGCAACCGGACAGCGTCCGCCGCCTGGAGAACCGTCTTGCTGGTTACGGTCCCGCGGAAAGGCGCCGCCAGCGTGATCACCGACGCGACATCTTTTGGCCGCTGATGCGCCACCGATCGCGCAATCACACCACCCAGGCTGTGGCCTATGAGATGAATCTTCCGCCCGGTCTGCGCTCGCGCCCGCGCGATCGTCTCGTTCAGATGTCGTTGGATGAGAAGATTGGGACAATCGGCATTGACTCCGATGCCCGAGAAGTACGGCTGGTAACCGATTCTCCCAAGCCAGCCGTGGAGTTCCATCAAATAGAGATCCGTCCCAAGAAACCCGGGGATGATCACGACGCCAGAGGCGTCACCGGGCGGGACTCCCAAGCCGTAATAGACGGGGGTAGCGTGCAGCAGGAGAATCTCAGCCGCGAACAGGGCTTCCGTCCAAGGTGAAAGGCTGCCCTCCAGGTGAGCTTTTGGAGTTCGCCTGCGCCCCTGCGGCTGCGGTCGTGTGGTGGCCTTCGTGTGCTTCAGCAAGTTCAGTCTTGCACCTGTCCCTGGTTCCGACGCGCGCCCGCAATCATTTGCGTAGCGCCGTTCCGCTGCGGATTATACCCTGCGACTCCGCGCCGCTCCATACAACAATCGTATTCAGCGTTGCCACTGGATCCGAGTTCGGCACAGCATCGCTTTGATGTGCAAACTTTCAGCTGCGCCCTTTTTTTTTCCTCCTCTGGCGAGCGGGCTTCCCAAGCCGCTCTTCCAGTTCCGCCACCCGCCTGCGCAAGCCGTCCACCTCCGATTTACTTTCTGACGGAGCGCGCGAAGTTGGAGGCGTTGTCCCCAGGAACTTGTTCAGCATTTCGACCGGCGACACAATCGCCGATTGCACATCTCCCAAACGGCTCTGAAAGGTGTCCTGCACCTTTTGATAGGCTTCGAAGGCGGACTTCAGGTACCACATCACGAACTCCTGCCGAACCTCGTCTGACGCCACGATTAGTTGGCGCAGCAACTCAAGCGGCAGCCCGGTTGGTTTGTCCTTGGCGTCTTCGGTGATAATCTGGGTAAGTGTGACACGCGTTAGATCTTTCCCGCTCTTCGCGTCCACGACTCGCACGTTCTTGCCTTCGCGAATAAAGCCAGCAATCTCGTCGAGATTCACGTAGCGGCTGGCAGCCGTATCGTATAGTCGCCGATTTCCGTATTTCTTAATCACAACTGCGGCTGGTTCCATTTCGGCACTGGCAATCGATGCTGCCTCGCAACAATCGCGAATCGATATTGACACAATACCGGCGGGTTCGTACAGTTCAATTGATGCTGCAGTGCAGCAATTCTCAGGAAGTTGGAGGTGTCACATGCGGGCAGCCGAAAAACCAGAATCCTCCCGAACTCATCCGCACGAGTCGTCCTTTGTATCTCTCTTAACAGGTTGGGCGCAACAGGGAGTACAGAGCTTCTTTGCTACGCAACGGATCCTGCTTGACCTGGCTATGCGCCAGAATGCCAGTGTCATGCACTCGGTAAGGCAACAACTGTCCGATCCTCATCATTCTCCCGCCGCCATCCTTGGCGAAGTGGCCGGAGACGGTGTGACGAATTTCATCGAAGGCCAGAAGGTACTTCTTGAGCTGGGACAGAAGCAGAACGAAATTCTGATGGCCGGCGTGCAGGAAAGAATCGGCGACTGGCCAGCCGCTCAGGCGGTCACAGAGATGGTGCGAAGGAGCGTCGACAATTTCGTTGGCATGCAACAGGAATTTCTGAAGATCGCCGGCAAACAGACGCACACATGGCTGGCGGCAGCCAAGGCCGGGAAACCCTATCAGAGCGAAGACCTGGTGGAGTTGGCACGCGAAGGCATGGAGAAATTTGTCGAAGCGCAAAAACATTTCATGGATGTGATTGCGGAAGAAACTGCGCATGCTACCGGCCAGAAGCGTGCGAACGGCAACAAGAAAATCAAGAAGACCGAGTTGTCCGCGCTGGCGCGCGAGGCCACGGAGTCCTTCATCGATGCCCAGAAGAAGTTGGTTGACCTGGCAGGTCAACAAATGAACACCAACGTGAAAACCGCTGGCAAAGCTCTGGAATTGCTGAAGCCGTTCCCGTTCGTTCCACTGGCAGATCTGACCCGGGAAGGCGTGAAGAGCTATGTCGACGCGCAACGCGCGCTTATGGACGTGATGGTGAAACCGGCTGGTGAACACAAGCGTGCGCCCAAGCCGCGGCATCTGGGAAAACGAAACGCGCGTTCGAAGAAGATGGCGGCTGCTGTCGCCTGATCGTAACCGCTTCAGAAGACTAGGCTGCCATCCTGAGGGGACATGGCCCGCGCCCGCCGCGGGCCATGTCGAGATGGAAGTCTTGTCGCACCGGAACGTTGGCCGCTTGAAAGCTGTCAACCTTCGGGGTGATCCCTTCTAACTTACCGTTACTCACACGCTACCGACAGTCACACGTATTGGCCGCATCTTTCGATGCGACTCGGTTAAGTCAACCTCTCACCAAGAGCGAGGTGAGTATGAAGATCCCTCTGACTCCCATTCGATTCCTCCGTTACGCCCGCGAACAATTTTCCAACAAGGTCGGAGTCATCTGCGGCGACCAACGCTTCACCTACGAGGAACTGGCTGAGCGCTCCGCACGACTGGCGGGAGTACTCATCGCCTCCGGCGCACAACCCGGCGACCGAGTTGCCTTCCTCAGTGCCAACTGTCATCGTCTGCTGGAAGCGTATTATGGAGTACTCGAAGCTGGCTGCATTCTGTTGCCGCTCAACATCCGGCTGGGCCCGGAGGAACTCGCATTCGTTCTGGATGATGCCCAAGCACGTTTCCTTTTCATCGAATCCGCTTTCTTACCTCTCGTCGAGTCACTGCGAGCTTTTGTCCCGTCGATCGAGTCTTTCATCCTCCTGGATGGCAAGCCGCAGACCAACTGGCTGAAGCCCTGCAACTACGACGACCTGCTGGAAGAAACCAGTCCTTGCGAGCGCGACTTCACGGAAATCGACGAGGACTCCGTGGCCGAGCTGTTTTACACCAGCGGCAGCAGTGACCGTCCCAAAGGTGTGATGCTCACCCATCGCAACGTCTATCTGCATGCGTTGTCCGTCATTGCCGCCGGACAAACTTCTCCGCTCACCCTGGATGACATGTCGTGCCGGTCGGTGTTGTTGCATACGATCCCCCTGTTTCATGCCAATGGATGGGGTACGGCGCACACGATCACGGTGGTTGGCGGCACGCACGTCATGCTTCATCACTTTAATCCGGCAGAAGTGTTTCGCCTGATCGAGCGAGAGCGCATCACTGCCTGTGCCATGGTGCCGACGATGGCCACAGCACTGCTTCACTCTCCGGAACGCCAGAAGTTCGACTTGAGCAGTTTGCAGCTAATCACAATCGGCGGTGCAGCATCATCGCCGACGCTGGTCAAAGAAGTCGAGCAGGTGATGGGTTGCGCATGCATCTCCGGCTACGGGCTGACCGAAACTTCTCCGACCGTGGCGAAATCAGCCCCGAAGCCGGATTCCGAATGGGACAGCGAGCAACGCTATCTTCGCCAGGCTATGACGGGGTTTGCGATTCCAGGAGTGGAGCTTCGGGTGGTCGATAGTGACGGGAATGAAGTACCGCATGATGCCACAACCATGGGCGAGATCACTGTGCGAGGGGACGTCGTCATGGATGGCTACTGGCGGCAGTCCGATGCCACGCGCACGGCCATGGCCGGTGGTTGGTTTCATACCGGCGACATCGCCACCGTCGATGACAGCAACTACCTCCGCATTGTGGATCGCAAGAAAGACATCATCATCAGCGGGGGCGAAAACATCTCGTCCCTGGAAGTGGAAAAGATTCTTCTGGCTCACCCGGCCGTGTACGAGGTAGTCGTAATCCCAGTTCCCGATCAAAAGTGGGGCGAGGCGCCCAAAGCCCTGGTTGTCTTGAAACTGGGAGCGCAAACAAGCGCCGCGGAACTGATCCAGTTCTGTCGCTCGCATTTGGCCCACTACAAGTGCCCACACACGATCGAGTTCCTGGAGAGCCTCCCCAAAACAGGTACGGGCAAATTCCTGAAACGAGAGTTGAGACAGCGATACTGGACAACCCACAAAACCGCGGTTTCGTAGCCGCACAGCAAGTCGTTTCTTCCATCCGGATCGAGAGGAGCGATCTATGGCCACGATCACTGCACTGCCTAAGATCAATATCGCCGGCGGCAGCTTCCTGATTGAGGAGCGTACTCCCGCCGAAGTGTTTACCCCCGAAGACTTCACCGAACAGCATCTCTTGATCGCGCAAACCGCGGAGGAATTTGCGAACAAGGAAATCGTCCCCAACATCGAGAAACTGGAACAAAAGGATTTCCCTCTCTTGCGCGAACTGGTACGGAAAGCGGGCGAACTTGGTTTGAGCGGAGCGGATGTTCCCGAGCAGTATGGCGGTATGGAACTGGACAAAGTCACGTCGGCTCTTATCGCCGATAGGCTCGCGAAATACGGTGGCTTCAGCGCGACCTGGGGCGCACACACCTGCATCGGGACGCTGCCCATCATCTATTTCGGCACTGAGAAGCAGAAAGAAAAATATCTTCCCGGACTGGCCAGCGGCGAGATCGTTGGCGCTTACGCGCTGTCCGAGTCCTCCTCGGGATCCGATGCGTTGCACTGTCGCGCGCGCGCCCAGCTTTCGCCCGACGGTAAGCAATACGTTCTCAACGGCGAGAAGATGTGGATCACCAATGCGGGCTTTGCCGACCTGTTCATCGTGTTCGCCAAAGTGGACGGCGAGAAATTCACGGCCTTCATCGTGGAACGCACATTCCCGGGTTTCTCGGTCGGCGCCGAAGAGCACAAGATGGGGATTCGCGGATCCTCCACCTGCCCGCTCATTCTCAATGATTGCCGAGTGCCAGTGGAGAACGTGCTCGGTGAGATCGGGAAGGGCCACACGATCGCATTCAACGTGTTGAATGTCGGCCGCTGCAAGCTGGGTGCGGGCTCAGTGGGAGCGGCGCGCAACTGTATCGAGAGCGCGATTGCTTACGCCAAGCAGCGCAAGGCGTTCGGCAAAGTGATCGCCGATTTCGGACTCGTTCGCCAAAAGCTGGCCAACATGGCCGTCGGGATTTTCGTCGGCGAAGCCATGGCCTATCGGACCGTCGGCCAGATGGACGCGGCCCTTGCCAAGCTGGGACACGCACAAGCGGACATGACGCAAGTGCGCAAGGTGATTGACGAGTACGCGGTCGAGTGCTCGATCCTCAAGGTGTGGGGATCGGAATTTCTGGACTACGTGGTTGATGAAATGGTCCAGATTTACGGCGGCTACGGATTCGTGCAGGAGTATCCAGCGGAACGAAACTACCGTGATTCGCGCATCAATCGCATTTTCGAAGGGACAAACGAAGTCAACCGTCTAGTCATCACCGGCTTTCTGCTGAAGCGGGCGATGTCGGGACACCTGCCGCTGATGCCGGCGATCAAGAAGCTCATGGATGAGGTACTGTCAGGACCGCAGAGCAATGGCGTGGACGGTCCCTTGGCCGCAGAACGGAAACTGGTGGCGAACGCGAAGAAGATCGGGCTGTTCGCGGCTGGAGTTGCCACCCAGAAATACATGCAAGCGCTGCAGGACGAGCAGGAAATCATGGGCGCCATCGCGAACATGACGATTGAAACATACGCCATGGAATCTGCAGTGTTGCGTGTTGGCAAGATGGTGGCGCGTCTGGGTGAGACGGCCGCCATGCTGCCTATCGCGATGACACGCGTTTACCTGATGAGCGCTATGGACCGAATAGAAAGCGCCGCGAAGATCGTGCTCGCCGGGGCGAGCGAAGGCGACTTGCTGCGCACACACATGGCGATCCTGCGACGCCTATGCAAGTACGAACCGTTTAACAGCGTCGCACTGGGACAAGTAATCTCACAGCGGGTGATTGAGGCCGGAAAGTATGTTCTGGCCTAGTCGAGGAGTTTTCTTAGACATGTACGATGCGGCCGGGCCTGTCCCCCAAAAAGCCTCGCGCTCGTCGCGACCGGCGCGCGCTTAGGTCCGCATCGCGAGGACGGGTCTCGGACACAGCCCAGATGGGCTGCGCGACGAGGGGTCGACCGGGGCCCGTCCGTTCTTTTCCGATGATCGGACGAGCAAGACTGAGGGCCGATGTGATCTCGCGCCCCGCCGCGGCCCTCTATGTCACGTCTATGCGTGACCCACGCCACGGACTTGAGCCACCACAGATGTTTAAGTTGTGCAAGGTTCCCAGGTCAACCAGGACAGGAGAAAGTCGCTATGAATCTCCGCGAGTGGTCAGAGTCCGAGGTTGAGTACGGTCGCAAGGTTGTAAATTCTGGGCTGGCGGGAGCACGTTCCGGTCGTGAAGCATTTCTCGATGGTAGACCCCTCACTCCCTTTCTTGGCAAGACAGTTCGAAACGCATCCACCCCTGCAGCCGTCGGAGCCATCCTCGGCCTGTTAGGAAGTTTTGCGGGAAACCATCCCAAGTCCGCGAAGAGGGCTCTTGTGTTTGGTTTTCTCGGTGGCGCGATCGGACTCGGTTTAGGCATTGCTTGGCAGAGCCGCGAACTGACAGCGTGCGCAGCCAACGGCGCCTGGAGGAATATTGGCAGGGTGCGCGATGAACACTGGCTGGAGACACATCCAATCGACTACGCATAAAGCGCGAGCCAGGCAAGTCGCAATTAAAGCAGATCGCAAGGTCCACCCTGCGCATAGTGAAGAGGGCTGAGTCCGGGAAGACACGCTTCCTGTACGACGAACGGTCCCGCCCCACCTTAGTTAAGAGGGGGCGGCAATGCACATCAGCGACGCAGCGCAGCAACCGGTTCCAATGCCGCCGGCCACCAAAGGCCTGAGTAGCGAGCGAACTGCTTACCTGGACGGACTCCTCTCTAAAGCCAGAAACGCCGCCGCCGTTTTTACCCAATACACACAACAAGATGTAGACCGAATCGTAAAGCCCATGGTCGTGGCCGGATTGGAGCAGGCGCAGCACCTGGCTCGCCTGGCGGTGGAGGAAACCAAACTCGGTGTTCTGGAGGACAAGGCGCTCAAGAACATGGTCGCGACCGAGTTCGTCTACAACTACGTGAAAGACAAGCGTACGGTGGGCGCCATCCGCGAGTTTCCGGAACGCGGTCTGGTCGAGGTCGCGGAACCCATCGGCATCATCCTTTCGCTTACCCCGATTACGAACCCCACTTCTACTGTGCTCTTCAAATGCATCATGGCCATTAAGACTCGGAACGCCGTGATCTTCAGTCCACACCCGAACGCATGGGGTTGCTGTCATGAAGCCGTGAGAATCATGTATGAGACCGCGGTCAAGCATGGCGCCCCCGAAGGGGTCTTTTCGTGCCTGGAATCGCACGACCTCGAAGACAACGCCTACCTGATGCATCACAGCGACATCGGTCTGATTGACGCGACCGGCGGGCCGGGCGTGGTGAAGGCTGCGTACAGTTCCGGCAAGCCAGCCTTGGGCGTGGGAGCGGGCAACACTCCGGTCTATCTCGAAAAAACCGCCGACTTGAACATGGCGGTCGTCGACATCCTCACCTCCAAGACGTTCGACAACGGAACGATTTGCGCCTCAGAGCAAACAGTGGTGATCGATGACGAGATCTATGACCTCGTATTGAAGAAGTTCACGGATCTGGGCGCGCACGTCTGCAACGAAAAAGAAACAAAGATCCTGGAGCGCACCGTTATCGATCCTGCGACGGGCTTCATGCAACCGAAGGCGGTCGGCCAGAAAGCTACCGATATCGCCCGCATGGTCGGAATTTTCGTCAAGCCCGACACCAAGATGCTGATTGCGCCCATTCTCGGTGTCGGTCGAGAGCATCCCCTGTCGGTCGAAAAGCTGTTCCCGGT
>Ga0073909_10000072_pt1 | contig 38821 bp, 24 predicted proteins | sample Coa_R1_6_FD_66439 | JGI IMG/M metagenome (GOLD analysis project Ga0073909, IMG submission 66439) | Surface soil microbial communities from Centralia Pennsylvania, which are recovering from an underground coalmine fire. - Coalmine... | ecosystem: Environmental > Terrestrial > Soil > Unclassified... | reverse complement strand
GGCGGAGCCGCCTGCGAGCTCGTTGCGAGCTGCACCGCATGGCTCGAGGCGAAGCGTGTTCTGGCACAATCGTCGCCTTGAACCCTGGCATGAGCCTCCCTCGCACCCTGACCCTCGGCCGGCGCACCCTCACCGCGCTCGCGATCGCCCTGCTCGCTTGTAAGCCGGCGGCGGCGAACGAGCTGCGCGCGTCGGCCTTGGGTGGCGCGGGGCTCCTGATCCACGACGCGGGCGAGACGCTGCGCGACTACTGCCGCAGCGAGGGCGGCCGGCTCTACCTCGAGCTGCCCGGCGGCTCGCGCTGGGAGCTCGTCACCTCGACCACCGACCCCGCGATCACGAACCCGGGCGACGGCAGCTTCCACGCCTTCGAGCGTTCGGAAGTGAACGAGGCTCTCGCCGAGGTGCGCTTCCCGCTCCACCAGGTCTCCGCCGAGGTCTTCATCCTTCCCTACCCGCGTCGCCTGAGCCTCGAATCCGCGGCGGGTCCAGGCTTGATCCTGCTCTCGCCCGGCGTGCGGCCGCTCTCTCGCGAGCACCAGCACTCCGAGTTCGTCCACGAGCTGGGCCACGTCGTCCAGTACGCGCTGTTCCCGGACGCCGACGCCGGCGGCTGGAGCAAGTACGCGCGCATGCGCGGCATCGACGCGCCGTCGTTCAACGCGTCGGCGCCGCACGCGGACCGCCCGCACGAGATCTGGGCCGAGGATTTCCGCGCGCTCTTCGGCGGCGCCAGCGCCACGAGCAACGGCACGATCGAGAACGCCTCGCTCAGCTACCCGACCGAGGTCCAGGGGCTGCAGTCGTTCATGCAGGGCCTCGCGGCGGGCGCGTCGAGCCCGCCGGCCTCGGCGCGGCTCACGGCGGCGACGTTCGCCTGGGGCGCGGTGAGCTTCTCGCGCGGCGGCTCGCAGGCTTCGACGCTCGACGTCTTCGACGCTTCGGGCCGCCGGCTGGCGGCCGTCGCCCCGTCGCTGAGTGCTAAGGGCGTGTCCTGGACCTGGGACGGTCGCGATGCCTCGGGGCGCGCGGTGCGCGGCGCGGTCGTGTTCGCGCGCCCGCGCGACGGCGCGGGCGGCACCGTGCGGGTGACGCGCCTGCCCTAAAGCGGCTGCAGGTGTCCCTCATCGGCTCCTTGCGTGCGAGCGTGCTCGGGACGCTCCGATCCTCTACCAACCTGCGGCTTCCGCGAACCCTGACTCGGCTTCGGGGAACGACCTCATTGTCCCCTTGTCGCCACGGGCGCAGCGTGGTGAGCTGGTGAGGCGAGCGCTCGGTCCGGAATCCGTCGGATCGCGGCTCCGCTCCGCGAAGGCAGCCATGCGAGCAATGTCTCTCGTCATCCCTGCACTGCTGATGGCGGCCGCGAGCCCGTGCGGGCTCCAGGCGCAGCCGCTGTTCGATGCCCCGTACCGCTGGTTCCCGTCCTACGCCCCCGTGTACGCCGTGGCCGCGTCGCCCCGATGGCACCGGACCGGCGCCTTCGTCGTCGCCACGCACACCGACCAGATGTCGGTCGAGGTGTTCACGGCCGAGCCCAACGGCGATCTCGGCTCGAGCGCGATCATCCCGGTGCCGAGCCATCCGCACGGGGTGGCGATCGCCGACTTCGATGGTGACGATTGCCCCGACGTCGCGGTGGGAGGCTACGACCCACCGGGCATCGTCCTGATCCACGGGCGCTGCGCCGGGAAGTTCGACCCGCCGGCGTTCCTTCCCGTGGCGACGAGCGTCGAGGGCCTGGCGGTCGCGGACATCGACGCCGACGGCCAGCTCGACCTCGTCGGCTGGTCGAGCGAGGGGGGCGTGGTGCTGCTCAGCGATCGGGCGGGAGGGTTCCAGGCGCCGATCCCGATGCCCGGTTCGTACCGTGACCCCATCGCCGTTGGGTGTATCGATGCCGATCCCTACCCCGACATCGGGGTTGGGGGGCTGACGATCCGTTACGGCCGCGGCGACGGCACGTTCGGCGGCGAGCGCAGCTTCGCCCTCAACGGTGAATACCCGAGCTTCGCGGATCTCGACGGGGACGGCCATCTCGACGTCGTCTGTGGCGTCAACGACGGGTACTACCACTATTTCTTCCACGTCCTGGTCAACGATGGCAGTGGAGGCCTGAACCCACCCGTTTGCCGGACCTCCGTGCACTTGCCCGGTGAGGCGCCCGGCGTGCCGTCGCTCGCCACATCGGCGAGCCTTCGCCTGCCGGGCGTGTTCACCGGTGGGGACGTGGATGGGGATGGCCACCAGGACGTGATCATGCTCGCCACATCAAGGGGTGGGCCCGTCCTGTCGCCCCTGTTGGGCAATGGCTGCGGCGGGTTTCGCGAGGCCCTTGCACGCACAGTGCAGAGCGACGCCCCGGGTGTCCTCGGCGACGTGGACGGCGACGGTCGTGATGACTTCCTGCAACCCGACGGGGCCGGCGTCTCAGTGTTCACGGGTTCTGCTTCCGGTTGTCTCGGGCCCGCGCCCCTGCGGTCGAACTACAACTGGCTGGGCCTGATCGCGGCGCGCGTCGATGACGGTCCCACGCTCGATCTGGTGGTCACGAACCACGATCACGACACGAAGGAGATCGAGTTCGGCCTGGGCGGCGGCGAGTTCCGGCTGGGGAGTGAAGTGGACATGTATGGCGATATCGCGATCGCCGACCTGGACCTGGATGGCCACAGCGACATCGTGACCAACTCGGGGGTCTCGCTGGGAGACGGTCAAGGTGCGTTCACGGGCCGACAGCAGTGGTCCATCGCCGGCGTCCTCGGCGTCATGCGCGCGGAGGGAGACCCCTATCCCGAAGTGCTGTTCCTCAGGCCCGACTCGCTGCTCGTCTTGCGCAATCGTGGCGACACGGTCTACGAGCCATCGCGTGCGTGGTCGGGTGGCGGAAGCCAGCTGCTGGTGTGCGACCTGAACGCAGACGGCCGCGACGACGCGATCATCAGCACCGGAAACAACCTGAGCGTCCGGCTCGGAGGACCCGGTGGTCTCGGCGACGCGCTCCCGGGCATCGTCACGCTCGGGGGTGCGATCCAGGCCGCCGATCTCGATGGCGACGGCCGGCTCGATGTCTTCGCCGGAAACGCCGTGGGGTCCCCGTCGTGGCTGCGCGGGCACGGCGATGGCAGGTTCGACGCGCCGGCTGCGATCGCGCTGCCGCCGGCGCAGAGCTACGTCCTCGCGGACTGGAACGGCGACGGAACGCTCGACGCGGCGTTCCTGGCCAACGGGGATTTTCTTCTCAGTGGGGCATGGTCGCGAAAGATCGGAATTGTGTTCGGCACGGGCGGAGCCTCGTTCTCGGCCCCGACCTGGTTCGGGACCGGCTACCACCCGGTGCAGCTCGTGGCGGGTGACCTGACCGGCGACGGGCGCCCCGACCTGGCCGTCAAGGACAGCTACGAGGGCCCATACGGCGACCTCACCGGCTGGATCGATCTCCTGATCAACCGCATCCCGGCCGGAACACCCCTGGGCGTCGGCGGCGCACCGATCTCACGCTCCGCGACGTTCGCGCTGGGCATCCCCAGCCCGAACCCGCTTCGCGGCGAAACCCGCTTCCACTTCTCGCCCGGAGCGGCGACGCGGGTGGACGTGCGCGTGCTCGACATCGCCGGACGCGACGTGCGTGTATTGCTCCACGGCGATGCGCGCGCGGGCGACCAGGAGGTCGTCTGGGATGGTCGTGACGCTGGAGGCAGGAACGTTCCGCCGGGCATCTACCTCGTGAGCGCGCGGGACAAGTCCACGTCGATCACGCGCCGGGTGGTCGTGCTTCACTGAAACGCTCGCGCTTGGGCGCGAGCCGTCAATGCCCCGCCGGCGGCAGGCTCTCCGGGGTGAAGTCGGTGCTGATCAGGCGCGAGCGCTCGTCGCCGAAGCCGGCGAAGTTGCGGGCCGCCTCGAACAGCGAGCGCGGAATGCCCGTGAGCACGCCCAGGCCCGAGTGGCGCTTCTCCTTCACCTCGCCCGAGAGCCAGCCCTCGACCTCCTCCACGTCCTCGACGTTCAGCGGCCGGAGCGAGGCGCTCACCACCAGGTAGCACGAGGTCTCGGGCGCGATCTTCTCCAGCCGTGAAACCGGCAGCGCCAGCGCGTGCTCGAGTGCCAGCTGTAGCGAATCGATCGAGCCGAACACCTCCGGCGGCGCGCCGGGCCGGTCCAGGTGCCAGTCGTCGCCCCAGGCGTCGTAGTGCAGTCGGAACGTCGTCTCCACGGCGCGCTCCATGCGGTCGAACCAGCCGCGGCGCCGGCGCCAGAGCTCGGCGTGCAGCGTCAGCGTCGCCGGCATGCCACGGCCGAGGCTGCTCGCCACGCGTGGCTCGATCGGCTGCTCGAGCTGCACTTCCACCCACAGCTGCCCCGAGCTGTCGCGCGCCGGCCGGATCGACGTGATCTGGAACGCCTGCGCCGAGCCCGTGCCGAGAGCGAGCCAGGCGAGCAGCGCACCGAGGCAGGCGCGGAGCCGTGGCGCACGCGCGCGCAGACTGGATCCAATGGCAAGGAGCGGGCGACAGGGGAGCAAGGGGTGCGAGGGACCTCGTGGGAGAGGTGGTGGTTAGAAGGGCCGCCGCATTCTCAGCGACCACACGAACGGCGCATCCGGATCCGAGAGATCGTGCGCGACGTAGACGCGGATGTTGTCCTCGCTGGTGGCGAGGCCGAAGCCGCCATCGCTGGCGAAGCGCTGCCGCTGCGGATCCCAGTGGTTCGCGGGGTTGTCCCAGGCCGCGCCCACGTCCACGAACGTGATCGCGTGCACGCCCGCCTCGAAGCCCTCCCCGCGCAGCGCCCACATCCCGATGGTGTACTCGGCCTGCCCGAGCACCACCTGGTTGCCGGCGAAGTCGTTGAGCTGGTGGCCGCGAAGACCGTCGATCCCGCCGGCGCCGAAGCGCTTCTGGATCGGCAGCGTGCCGTCGAAGCAGCTCCCGATCACGCCGCGCAGCGACAGCGTCGTGGCCGGCGTCAGCCGGAGCACGCTGCGCACGTCGCCGAGGAGCCGCGTGTAGTCGAAGTCACCGCCGAGCTGGCCACCGGCCTTCTCCAGCTCGATCCAGTGATAGAGCCCGGCGCGCGAGCTGCTCGAGCGCTGGGCGAGCCGCTCGAGCCGGATCAGGACCGAGTGCGCATCGCCGTCGTCGATCGCGGGGTTCGGCCGCAGCGGCTTCTGCAGGTTGAACCAGGACACGACCTCGTCGCTCGTGCCCGTGGAGCGGTAGCGCGCCTGGCGCAGGTGCAGGCTCACGGTGGAGAAGTCCGGCACGCGCCACGACAGGTAGACGCTAGCGCCCTCGCGCTCGAAGTAGTCGCGGTAGTCGGTGCGGTCGAGCAGCAGCGCCAGCGAGTTCTCGACGTCGTCCACGAGCTGGAGCTCGGGATGCTCCGTGCGCCGCACCGCGCTCCAGCCGAGGACGAAGCGCGCGGTGGGGAGCAGCGGCTGCTCCATCTGGATGCCGTACAACATCCGCTTACGGCCGGTCGCGTATTCCAACCGCGCTCCGATGCGCGGGTACATCGTCTGCGGCCGCTGCGCCTGGAAGTGGAGGCCGTAGCGCACGAGGTCGCTGCGGTTGTAGTCCAGCGTGATCCCGAGGTCCCGCGAGCGCCCGTGGTGGCCCGTCATCCACGGCTCGGGCTGGTCGAGCAGGTTGTCGCCCATGGGCGCGCGCAGCCACTCGGTCTCGGTCTCGTAGTTGACGCGCACCGGCGCCACCGAGAGCGGCTCGTGGCCGGTGCTGTCCCAGTACTCGTACTGGAGCGAGGGGTGGAACGAGAGCGTGTCGGAAGCGAGCGCGTAGGTGCTGGGTGCCGAGGGCAGGGCGACGATCGGGCTCGACGCGGGCACTCCGGCGCCCCGCCACGCCGCGGCCTCGCGGACGGAGCCGAGCGAGAAGCGCGGCTGCTGGGCGCCCGCGGACGTCGCGAACGCCAGAACGAGAGCGGCGGCGGCCACCGCGCGCGCGGGATGTCGAAGCAGGTCCAAAGAAGCCTCCGGAGGGGAAACGGGTCCGCCGGTGTTCAGGCAAACCGCGTACCACGATAGCGGGGCGAGGACCACGCGCAACTCAGCGGGAGGGAAGAGGTTGGGGCCCGCTCTGGACTGCGCCGGACCTGCGCCTGTGGCACGCGCGCCACGCGCCGTGGCGGAACGTGCGCGCCAGGTCTACCGGCGCGCGATGCCGTACTTGCGCATCTTGCGGTGCAGGTTCGTGCGGTCGATGCCGAGCCCGGCGGCCGCCTGGGTGACGTTCCAGTCGGCGGCATCGAGCGCGCGGCGGATCGAGTCGATCTCGCTGCGCGCGACCCTGCCCTTCAAGCCCGCATCCTCGCCCTCCTCGGGCGGGCTCTCGAGCCACGGGTTCAGATCCGCCGCGGTCACCACATCGCCCTTCACCAGCACCACGGCGCGCTCCATGAGATTGCGCATCTCGCGCACGTTGCCGGGCCAGTGGTACTCCTCGAGCAGCTCGCGCGCGTCGTCGGCGAGCGTCATCGCCCCGCGACCCTCGGCCTCCGCGAAGCGCTCGAGGAAGTGGCTCGCGAGCGGGCCGATGTCGGACCTGCGCTCGCGCAGCGGCGGCACCGCGACCGGCAGCACGTTCAGCCGGAAGTAGAGGTCCTCCCTGAAGTCGCCCGCCTTCACCGCCGCGGCGAGGTTCTTGTTCGTCGCCGCGAGCAGGCGCACGTCCACCTTCGCCGTGCGGGTGCCACCCAGGCGCTCGATCTCGCCGGTCTCGAGCGCGCGCAGCAGCTTCGCCTGTGCGTCCAGCGCCAGGTCACCGATCTCGTCCAGGAACAGCGTGCCGCCGTCGGCCAGCTCGAGCCGGCCCTTCTTCGACGCCACCGCGCCGGTGAACGCGCCCTTCTCGTAGCCGAACAGCTCGCTCTCGAGGAGGTCCTTGGGGATCGCGGCGCAGTTCAACTTCACGAACGCGCCGCCCGAGCGCTTCGACAGCGCGTGGATCGCGAGCGCGGCCAGCTCCTTGCCGGCGCCGTTCTCGCCGGTGATCAGGACGCGGCCGTTCGATGGCGCGACGCGCCGGATCTGCTCGCGCATGCGGTCCACCGCGGGGCAGTCGCCGACGATGGTCGCCATCGCGTCGTTGGCGCCCTCGGCGCCTCCGGCGCCGGCGTTGCGCGCGCCGCTGCTGCCGCCGTTCGGCGCCGCCTTCGCGCCGCGACGCAGGCGCGTCACCTTCACCGCCTCGCGGAGCACCTCGAGCAGGTGCTCGGGGTCGTTGATGGGCTTGGGCACGAAGTCGAACGCGCCGCGCTGGCCAGCCTTGACCGCGTTCTCGAGCGTGCTCTCGCCCGAGACCACGATCACCGCCGTGTCGGGCGCCTGCTCGCGGATCTTGAGCAGCGCGTCCAGCCCGTGCTCGCCGGGCATGGTGAGGTCCAGCAGCACCGCGTCCCAGCGGCGCCTCTCCAGCGCCTCGTACGCCTCGCCCGCGTTCGCCGCCTCGCCGGTCTCGTGCCCCTCGTCCTCGAGCACGCCGCGCAGCGTGCGGCGGATGCGCGCGTCGTCGTCCACGGTGAGCACGGCGAAATGCTCGCGTTGCGACATCGGGAGCGTCCTTTCTTCCTTCTGTTCGTTCACGCCAGTGGCAGCGTCAGGCGCGCCACGGCGCCGCCGCCTTCGCGGTTCTCCAGCGTCACGCGGCCGCGGTGGCGCTCGGCGATGTCGCGCACCAGCGACAACCCGAGCCCGCTGCCGCGGCGTTTCGTGCTCACGTACGGCTCGAACACGCGCCCGGCGAGCGCGGGATCGAGCCCGGTCCCGCAGTCGCGCACCTCCACCCACGCCTCGCTGCCGTCGCGGCCCGTCTCCAGCTCGACGATGCCGCGCGGCGGGCTCGCCTCGCAGGCGTTGACGAGCAGGTTATGCACCACGCGCGACAACATCAACCGGTCGCCCCGGACCGGGAGCGGCGCGTCGGCCGCGATGCGCAGCACCACGTCCTGGACCTCGTGCAGCGCGCCGCAGTTGCGCGCCAGCTCGGAGAGGTCGAGCGGCTCCTCCTGCGGCTCGGGCATGCGCGCGTACTGCGAGAACGAGTCCGCGAGCCGGGTCAGGTGCCCGATCTCCTGGAGCAGCGCGTCCATGCTCTCGCGCACCGCGCGCCGCTCGGACTCGGGCACCAGCTCGAAGCGCTTCTGCAGCCGGTGGATCGAGAGCGACATGGGCGTGAGCGGGTTCTTGAGCTCGTGCGCCATGCGGCGGGCGATGTCGCGCCACGCCGCCTCGCGCTCGGCGCGCGCGAGCGCGCTGCGCGCCTCGGTCAGGCGCGCGGTCATGGCGTTGAACGAGGCGGCGAGCGACGCCAGCTCGCGCGGCCCCGTCTCCGTGAGTCGCTCCTGCGCGGCGCCGTCTTCCACACGTTCCAACGCCGTGGCCAGCCGGGACAGCGGCTGCGTCATGCCGCCCGCGAGCGCGCGCGCGAGCAGCGCGGCGCCGACCGCGATCACCAGTACCAGCGCCACGATCGTGAGCCACACGCGCTGGCGCTGGAGGTCCACGAGCACGACCACGCGCCGGTACAACTCGCTCGCCTCGCGGATCTGTCCGAGCTGCTCCCAGTAGCCCGGGTTCAAGCGCACGCCGGTGACGAGCGCGACGCCGTCGCGCACCGGTGCCACCGCCGCGAGGATGCCCGACGAGGTGCGGATCAGCCGGTCGCCGGACATCGCCGGCGGGATCGAGTCGCCCAGCTCGGGCGAGGTGGCGGCGAGCACGCCCAGCGGCACCACCGTGGCGGTCAGGCGCCACGCCAGCGAATCGCGCTCGTAGACCTGACCGAAATCGAGACCGGACTCGCGCAGCTCGGTGCGCATGGTGGTGCGCTGCGCCGGGTCGGCCTCGATGCCGTTGAGCGTCGTCGCCCACGAGTCGGCGCGCTCCATGGCGATCGCCTCGAGCCGCGTCAGCGTGGTGCGGTTGGTCTCGATCGCCGCGCCGAGCGCCTTCTCCACGCCCGACTGGTACCAGCGCGACGTCGCCGCGTGCAGCTGCACCAGCGTGAACCACGCGAACAGCAGCGTGGGAACGAGCGCGAGCGAGAGGAGCGCGAGGAAGAGCCGGGCGCGCAGCGAGAGTGAGGCGGGCACGGCGCGAGACTACCAAGCCCTTCGGAAAACGCCCGAGCACGGCTCGAGCGTTCTCAAACGGAGCCTAGGGCGTCAGCCCACCCAACTGGCCACACGCGGCCCAGATCTCGCCGCCCTGCGTGTGGCGCACGGTCACCGCGGGCGCGTGCGGCATGAGCCGCGCCGCGAAGGCATCGATCGCCTCCCGGCTCGGACGCTTCCACTCGAGCCCGGGCACCGGGTTGTACGGGATCAGGTTCACCTTGCTCGGCAGCTCGCGCGCGAACGCCGCGAGCCGGTCGGCGTCGTCCAGCGAATCGTTGACGCCGGCGAGGAGCGTGTACTCGAGCGTGACGCGTCGGCCCACTGAGCGGCCGTACTCCTTCGCCGCGTCCAGGAGCTCGCGGATCGGCCAGCGCTTGTTGACGGGCACCAGCTGGTCGCGCAGCTCGTCCGTGGTGGCGTGCAGCGACACCGCGAGCCCCAGCTGCAGGTCGAGCTTCGCCAGCTCGCGGATCTGCGGCACCAGGCCGCTCGTGCTCACGGTGACGCGCCGCGCGCCGAGATTCAGTCCGTGCTCATCGTGCAGCACGCGGATGCTGTCGCTCACTGCGGCGAGGTTGGCGAGCGGCTCGCCCATGCCCATGTAGACGATGTTGAAGCGGTCGTCGTGCCAGCCGTGGAACTCGCCCATGGCCATCACCTGCGCCATGATCTCGTGCGCGCGCAGGTTGCGCTTCAAGCCCATCAGGCCGGTGGCGCAGAACGTGCAGCCCAACGCACAGCCCACCTGGCTCGAGATGCAGAACGTGAGGCGCCTGGGCGTGCGCATGCTCACGCTCTCGACGCGCGCGCCGTCGGCGAGCCGGAACACGAACTTGTGCGTGTTCCCGTCGGCGCTCTTGTGTACCGATGCCGTCTCCGGAAGCGCCAGGTCGCAGATCCCCGGCAGCGTGCGGCGGAACGCAAGCGGCAGGTTGGTCATGCCGAGCGGGTCGCGCACGTGTTTCTGGTAGACCCACGAGTACATCTGCTCCGCCCGGAATCCGGGCAGGCCGTGGCCGAGCAGCGACTCGCGGAGGCGGTCGCGGCTCAGCCCGAAGAAGCTCGGGGCCGGCGTGTCGAGGACAGGAAGCTGGTGAGGAGTCATGGTGGGGGCCCGCTCAAGAGGGCGCTGAACGTTAGCAACGATGCGGGATTGCGGTCAATGCTCGGGACATGATATGCATAATCATGCAATGAACATCCGGCCCCACAGACTGCAGGGAGCGCTCGCCGCGCTGGCCGCCCCCAGGCGGTTCGATCTGCTCGTGCTGATGCGCTCGGGCGAGGACCGGAGCGTGAGCCAGCTCGCCGAGGCGGTGGGCCTGTCGCAGTCGTGCACCACGCGCCACCTGCAGGCCCTGGCCCGCGCCGGGCTCGTGAAGGGCGTGCGCGACGGCAAGCGGGTGGTGTTCCGGATCGCGCCGCGCGATGCCGAGGCGCGCACCGTGCTGGCCTCGGTCTCGGGCGGCGCGGCAGCCCCTTTGATCGCCCACGAACTCGCCCACCAGCGTCCGCGACGAAGTCCGCCCCGAGACGCCCGCAACAGCCAGGCGCGACGGAAGCTGCTCGAGGCCGCGGTGCGCATCGAATCCTCTGCCGAGCTGGAACCGGTCGTGGCCGGCGAGGGCCCCGTGGCCGATGAGCCCCGGGGGATCCTGCTGTCCGATCCGGAATCTGGTAGAACCTCCGAGCCCGAAGCGGCCCCCGCCTGGCGGCGCTCCGACCTCGAAGATTTCCTCCTCTAAGCTCCTCAAAGGGTCCCAGCTACGTATGCGTGTTGGTGCAATAGATGTCGGGTCCAATTCCGTCCGCCTCCTGGTCGCCGACGTGCGCGATGCCGCGCCCTGGGGCCCGGGGCTCGACACGGTCGCGCGGGCGGGCGAGCCCTGCAGGCTCGGCCGCGGGCTCTTCGAGACCGGGCGCGTGGAGGACGAGCTCGTGGATCGCGCCGGCGTGCTCGTGGGCGAGTTCCTGCGCCGTGCCCGCTCGCTCGGCGCGCGCAGCATCGTCGCCGCGGCCACGGCAGCGCTGCGGCGCGCCAGCAACGGCGCCGCCGCGGCCGAGCGCATCAGCGAGGTGGCGGGCGTGCCGGTGCGCATCCTGAGCGAGGCCGACGAGTCCCGTCTCGTCTACCGCTCGGTCATCCTCGGCTCCGGCGAGAGCGTGCGTGGCAGCCAGAGCGTGGTCTTCGACCTGGGCGGCGGCAGCACCGAGATCGTGAGCGGCCTGGGTGAGCGGCTCGGGCGCTGGACGAGCCTCGCCTTCGGCGCGGTGACGCTGAGCGAGCGGCTGGTGGCGAGCGACCCGCCCACCGACGACCAGCTGTGGACCGCACGGCAGTGGCTCAAGGACGAACTTATGCATGGTTGTGCATTGTTTCCCGAGCGCACGGCCGTTCTGGCGGGCGTGGGCGGTACGGTTACCGTGCTCGCGGCCCTGGACGCCGGCATGTCGACCTACGATCCGGGTCAGCTCGAGGGCCTGTTCGTCCCCCGTGACCGGGCGCTGGCGCTGGTCGATCGCATCGTCCGCTCCACCCAGGCCGAGCGGCGCAGCATGCCGGTGATGGGCGAGGGTCGGGCCGACATCGTCGGTGCCGGAGCACTCGTCGTCGAGGGACTGATCCAGCGCTTCCAGGCTCCCGGCCTGGTGTGCTCGACACAGGGGCTGCGCTACGGCCTCGCCCGCCTTGCCGCCGAGGAGTGGCGCGCGGCCCGTCCCGCGGGCGACTGACCGGCCGGGCCGGTCAGGGCCCCGGAGGCGCTGGCCGGAGGCCACAACGCTAGGGAATCCCGTATTTTTTGGCGGGCGAGCCCCGAGGAATACCCATTGACGGCCATTTCACAGGAGCAGATACTGCGCGATAGGAATTGGCAGGTCCCCTCAAAAACGCATCATCCGACCGGCGCCTCCATCTGGTCGGCCGCAAATTATTTTCCACTGAGGGAACCAGTGTCGGAGGGAGCTGTCATTCATGTCCTTCAAGCGTAAGAGCATCAGACTCCTGGGCACCTGGATCCTCGCAGTCGCCCTGCTGTCGGCGATCGGGGCTGAAGCGAGCGCGCGCTCTGGACCGCGGACCTGGGGCCGCCAGTCCAGCACCACGCGCAGCCAATCGCTTAAGCCCCTGCCTCGGCCGATGAGCGGCGAGCCGGACGTCCCGCAGAATCCTGTCCCCGGATCGTTGATCCCGGGCGACACGAATCTTCCGTGGGCACTGCGGATCCGTTACTCGATGGGAGCTGTGCTCAATTACATGCCGAAGCGTCTGCCCTGAGTTAACCGCAGAGCAGTCGTTTTCTCGATGAGGCTCGGGCACATCGGAACGAACCGCCGATGTGACCCACCGGGTTTGTGACAATTCGAGGGTTCGGACTGTGCAGAGAGCGATCCCCCCTGATCCCACTGCCGCGACGCCCCGCCCGACGGGGATTTCGCAGCAGGAGGCGATCGGCGACCTTCACCTCGCAGCGGACGCGTACGCGAACGCTCTCGAGGCCTATCGGAGTGCGCTGAGCGAGACGGGCCGCAACGCGCTCGACGACCGCGTCCGGCTCCTGCTCCGGATCTCCAGCGTGGAGCAGCTCCGCGGGCGGATCCAGGAATCGCTCACGGTCGCGCTCCAGGCGCGCGACATCACGCGGGGGCTGCCGGGCGACCGGCTGCGCGCCCGCACCGCCGCCCACATCGCGTTCCTGTGGATCGAGCTGGGTGCGCCGCGCCGCGCGCGTCGTTACGCGCTCTACGCGTACGCCAAGCTCCGCGACACCGACGACCACCAGACCGTGGCCCGCGTCTCGCTCACGCTCGGCATCGCGCTCGCGCGCTCGGGCCGGCCGCAGGAGGCGATCGACTGGCTGCAGAACGCCGCCGCCACGTTCCGCCGCGTCGAGGACGCCGACGGCCTCGTCACCGCGCTCAACAACCTCGGCCTCGTGCACAAGAACCTGCGCGAGTGGCGCGAGGCGACGCGGTTCCTCGAGCAGGCGCTGGAGATCGACGAGCGCAAGGGCCTGTTCGGGCGCATGCGCGCGCATCACCAGAACCTTGGCCTGATCCGCTACCGCCTGGGGCAGTGGGATCTCGCCGAGGAGCACTTCCGGCAGTCGCTGCGCATCTCGCGCCAGATCTCGCACGCCGGCGGCGAGGCGAGCGCGGAGCTGGCGCTGGGCATGCTCGCGAGGCGCCGCCGCCAGTGGGACAAGGCGGAGGAGCTCTATCGCCACGCGCGCGAGCTCGCGAACCAGGCCGGCGTGCGCCGTGAGGCCGAGCTCGCGGGCGAGTTCCTCGCCGAGGTCGAGATCGACCGCGGCAACGGTCCCGCCGCGCTGGCGCTGATCGAGCCCGCGCTCGAGGAGGCGCGCTCGCAGGCGCCGCAGGGCGACGTGGCCATGGAGCTCACGATCCGTCTCGGCATGGCGCTCCGCCTGGTCGGACGACACGACGACGCGCACGGCCAGCTGCTGCGCGGCCTGGCGATGGCCGAGGCCGCGGGCGACCGCATCGAGCATTCGATCGCGATGCGCGAGCTCGCGCACCTGGACGCCCTGCGCGGCCACGCGAGCGGCATGGAGTCGCGGCTGCGCACGGCGTCGCAGGTGTTCGAGCAGCTGGGCGAGCTCTACGAGCTCGCGACCACGCTCGCGGCCTGGGCCGAGTACCTGGCCGAGATGCCCACGAGCGTGCGCAATCGCATCCCGATCGAGCCCGTGGCCGACGCCGCGCGTCGTGCCGCGCTGATCTTCCGGCAGCTGAACGTGGTGCCGCGCGCCGCCGAGGCGTTGCTGGCGCTGGCGCGGCTCGAGAGCGAGCGCGAGCGCTTCGACCAGGCGCTGTCGCTCCTCGAGCAGGCGGAACAGTGGCTCACCGATTCGGGCGATGCCGAGGCCGAGGGCCGCGCGGTGTCGCTGCGTCGTGAGATCGAGCGTCAATACGTGGCGGTGTCGCTCTCGACCTGCAACGAGTTCCGTGCGCTGGAAGAGGCCAACCGCCTGTTCCGCGAGACCTCCGACGTGGACGGCCTGCTGGCCCAGATCGTGAAGCTGGCGGTCGAACACGCCGGCGGGGATCGCGGATTCGTGGCCTTCAGCTCGAGCCCGGGGCGGCTGGACGTGGTCGCCCAGCACGGCCTCGGCCGCGATCGCGCGCGGCGCATGCTGCGGGTGCTCGAGGGCGTGGCCGGCAACCGACTCATGGAGGCGGGGCCGATGTTCTCGAGCCGCGTCGCCGCCGACCCGCGCTTCGCGGCTGCGCTCGCGGATGCGCTCGAAGGCGTGGGCTCGCTGGTGTGCGTGCCCCTGAACTTCCCGTCGCAGGCCGTCGGCCTGGTCTACGTCGACCGCCTCAACGACAATCTGCTCGGCGCGTTCAAGCAGCGCGAGCTGAACCTGCTCGCCGTGCTCGCGAACAGCGCCGCGGTGGCTGCGGTCGAGGCGCAGCGGAGCTTGCTGCTCGCCGAGAACCAGCAGCTCCGCGACCAGCTGCGCCCGGTGCCCGGCTCCGAGCGGGTGATCAGCCAGTCGCGCGACGTCGCCAGCATCCTGAACCTGCTGCGCAAGGTCTCCGACAGCACCGCGACCATCCTGTTCATGGGCGAGACCGGCACCGGCAAGGGGCTGTTCGCGCAGGTGGTGCACGAGATCTCGAGCCGCCGCGACCGTCCGTTCGTGCAGGTGAACTGCGCCGCGCTGCCCGAGCACCTGCTCGAGAGCGAGCTCTTCGGCTACGTCCAGGGCGCATTCACGGGCGCCACGCGCGACAAGGCGGGCCTGTTCGAGGAGGCCGCGGGCGGCACCATCTTCCTGGACGAGATCGAGAAGATCCCCGAGGCGGTGCAGGCCAAGCTGCTCCAGGTGCTGGACCGCGGCGAGATCCGCCCCGTGGGCGCCACGCGCACGCGCAAGGTGGACGCGCGCGTGGTGTGCGCGACCGGCGGCGACCTGCGCGAGCGCATCCGCGAAGGGCGCTTCCTCGAAGACCTCTACTACCGTTTGAACGACATCACCGTGCGTGTCCCGGCGCTGCGCGAGCGGCGTGAGGACATCCCGGTGCTGGCGCAGCACTTCCTCGCCGTGTTCTCGCGGCAGATGGAGAAGCCGGTGCGCGGGTTCTCGCCCGATGCGATGCGGCTCTTCCTCGAGAGCGAGTGGCGCGGCAACGTGCGCGAGCTGGAGAAGACCGTGAAGCGCATGGTCGTGCTCGCCGACGAGGGCGACGTGCTGGGCGTGGAGCTGCTGCCCGCGGAGCTGCGCGAAGCGCAAGCCGCGGCGAACGAGCACCGTGGCAACGGACATGCGAACGGGCACGCGAACGGCGAGGAGAGCGCGCGCCGCCCCGGCCGCACGCTGCGCACCAGCGTCTCCGAGCTCGAGCGCAAGCTGATCGTCGAAGCGCTCGAGCGCTTCCATGGCAACAAGGCGCGCGTGGCGCGCGAGCTGGGGCTGAGCTACCCGACGCTGCTCTCGCGCATCCGCTCGTACGGCCTGGAGGCTCCGAGGTCATAAAAGTTATTGCTAGCTGTCACTATAAAATTGGTTGTGTCGCAATGGGGCCCCGCGCAACGAGTTAGCTGCGCGGGGCCGAATGCTTGATGGACGTTTTCTAATTCCCGCTTCAGCACGCACCTGGATGCCCCGCGGCGGGCGCCGGGTGGCCCGCCCGGTACACACAGGGTGACAACAAGTTAGGAGAATGTTCCCGGCATCCCTCGACGCTGGCATGGCGGGTGCTCTAACCCACCGTCGGAGGGGGGGACCTCCAAGAAGCCCGAAACACCGGCAGATCACCGCCGCAGCAGCAGATCTGAGCTAGCCGGTTCGTCGGAGAACGGTCGAGGGTACGAGCCCCGTCTGAAACGACAACGCACCGTACTCTACGACCGGCTAGCTTGGACATTCCGGACCACCAACTTGAGATTCAGAATCCTCCGTGGGATGGAGGGACGGCTCTCGGCAGGACCGCCATTCGAACCCGGTCAGCGGTTCTGTCGCATAGAGATCCATCCCCGGGGGTCTTAGGACACCGGTCAGTCGCGAGGTAGGCCAACACTGGGGGATGTCCAGGCTTAGGTCGCGACACGCATTGACCGGTGTCCACTTATTTCAGACGGTGTTGCGCGGCCCCCACACCTGAGTCCGCCGCGCACACCGCACCGCCGCCGGGGTCGCCCCTTGGCGGCGGTCCCTTTTTCAGCTCCTTGGCGCGAAAGTCGTTATCCTGGCGTAAGATTCGCCCATCGCGCCCGCGGCCGGCCGGACGCCATCGCCATGGCACGGCCATTGCCCTCTACCGGGGTGTCCAGTTCCGCTCCGTCCCACGAGGAGGAACCCCGATGCGCAAGTTGATCCCCATCCTGCTGGCGGCCGCCGCGCTGGGTAACGCGGGCTGCAATGACAGCAGCTCGCCGCGCGACGTGTCGCCACCGGCTGCGCCGCGCGGGCTCTTCAGCGTCACCGGGGACGGATCGGTCAAGCTCTCCTGGCTCGCGAACACCGAGGGCGACCTGCAGGGCTATCGCGTCTACGAGGCGGGCTGCGCGAGCGGCTCGAACTGTCCCTACGACCGGATCGGGGCCACGCAGGCGACGCAGATCGTGGTCAGCGGCCTCACGAACGGGACCACGCGCTACTTCGCGGTCTCCGCCGTGGACAACGACGGGAACGAGAGCCCGCTCTCCTACGACGACGTCTACGACACGCCGCGGCCGGCGGGCAGCACGGCGCTCACCAACTTCTTCAGCGACACGACGATTCCCGCCCGCTGGGTCAGCGACACGACCCATACCGGCTGGGACTTCTCGGCGTTCGCAAAGGTGAGACTGAACGACCCCAGCTCCGACGTGTTCTACGGCAACAACGGCAACATCGCGCAGATGTTCGCGACCTGGATACAGGGGCAGCAACCCACCGAGATCCAGGACGCGGGCTACGCCTCGAGCCTGGATGCCGTCGACTACGCGCCCCAGGCCGGCTGGTCGCCCACCGGGACCGTGGAGCTGATCAAGGACCACAACTACATCGTGTGGACCTGGGACGACCACTACGCGAAGTTCCGGGTCACCAGCATCTCGAGCAGCACGGTGAGCCTCGACTGGGCCTACCAGGTCGCGGCCTCCAACGGGGAATTGCATGCGCGACCGGTGCACACGGCGACGAATTCGCCACGCCGGATCGTGTGGTTGCGATAGAGTTGAAAGCAAGAAGGAGCGCGACATGAACCCCACCTCGAGCACCACCGCCCGCGCACTCGCGTTCGCGTCGCTGTTGCTCGCCGTCGCGGCCGCCCCCGCGTTCGCCAAGCTGGACGTGGAGATCTGGACCGACCGCGGCGACGACGCCGTCTACCAGCCCGGCGATGCGATGCACCTGAAGGTCCGCACCTCCGCTGATGCCTACCTGCTCGTCTACGAGCTCGACACCCAGGGCAACGTCAACCTGCTCTACCCGATCAAGCGCGGCACGGGCTACATCCAGGGCAAGGACACGTTCAAGCTGCCCGAGGACGTCACCCAGGACGAGCTCGTGGTCGAGAAAGAGACCGGCCAGGGCTTCCTGGTCGCCATCTCCTCGATGGAGCCGTTCAAGGACCTGCCGTGGTACCTGAGGCCGTTCGATCCGCAGGCCGCGAGCGTGGGCTACGCCGACGATCCGGAGGCGAAGAAGCAGGACGAGGAAGGCTTCGACGAGAACGGTCGCGCCGTGGGCGACCCGTACGTGGTGATGGAGCGCATCCGCCGCCGCGTCCTGAACACACCCGATGACCTCGAAGCGTTCGGCACCGCGTACACGACCTACTACGTGCACGAGCAGGTGAGCTACCCGCGCTACGTGTGCAACGACTGCCACCGGCCGGGAGCGTGGTCGTGGTGGTCGGGCTTCGACCCCTATTACACGCACTGCAGCGTCGTGGACTTCCGCGTGAACTGGGGCTGGGCGTGGGGGCCGAGGATCTGGACCGCGTACGTTCCCTACTACTATTACGTCGTGCGTACCGACTGCCCGCCCATGTACCGCACCTGGGCGACGACCAGCTGGCGCTTCTCGTCGTGGGACGGCCGCGCACGCTGGGCCAACCTGTGGGGCGGCCAGCTCACGCGCTACAAGCCGGCCACGGCTCCTGCCGGCTACGTCCCGCCGCCGGCCCCGGGCACGCAGTGGAGGGGGCAGGGCACGCCGCCCGGCTTCGTCCCGCCGGACGTCCGCCGCCAGGGCGGGGTCCCTGGAGTGCGCCCGGTAACGTGGCTCCAGCGCGATCGTGGCGACGGCAAGCCGGTGTGGCGGAGCCCCGGAGCGACGCTCGGGGGCACGCGGTTCCGGCCCGATCCCAATGGCGGCGTGGTGCCGCGCGTCGACGGGCAGGGCACGCCCACCCGTACGTGGCGGGGCTGGAGCCCGCGCGGCGGGAACGAGCCCGTGACCTCTGGCGGCCAGCCCGGCGAGCGCAGCCGGCCGCTGTGGCGGCCCAGTGGCGACTCCCCGGGCAGCACGCCTGCCCAGGGCGAGCGCGAGCGGCCGGCGTGGCGGGGCGGCGATTCCCCCCGGAGCGCGCCTCCGAGGCAGGAAGCACCGCAGAGACAGGAAGCACCGCGGGGTGAGCCGGTGTATAGACAGGCACCGCCGCCTTCGCAGGCGCCACCGCAGCAGGCCCCTGCGCGGGGAGGGAGCGAGTTCAGGGGCGGCGCCGCGCGGCCGAGCTCCGGGGGTGGGAAGACCCGCGGATAGGCCGGCCTGGCCGATGCCCTATACTGCCGCGTCGCTCGGGCGACGGTGACCCGCTGAACGGTCACCGTCGCCCGGGTGTTTGAACCACCCGGAGAACTTCCAGCATGCCGTCTCGCCAGCCGCGCGCACCGTGGCTCCTCCTGGCACTCAGCGCGCTGCTCGCCACGCCAGCCGCCGCGGACCCGCCTGGCTTCGCTTTCCTCGAGGTCCCGGGCGGCGCACGCGCCGCGGCCATGGGCGGGGCCTACGCCTCGCTGGCGCGGGGCGCCGAGGCCGCGTTCTGGAACCCGGCCGGCCTGGGTCAGTTCGAAGGCTCGCAGTTCACCGCCACCCACACCGAGACCTACGACCACCTGAGGAACGACCAGGCGGCACTCGCCGGACGCTACTTCGGCGGCGGCATCGTCGGCTCCGTTCGCGCGCTCTATTCAGAGCCCATTCCCGAGCGTGACGATCTCGGCAACCAGATCGGCACCTTCGGCTCGCACGACCTCGAGTTCCTGGTCGGCTACGGCCGCCACCTCGAGAGCGGCGTGAGCTGGGGGCTTTCCACGCAGGTGGTGCGCGAGCGCATCGCCGACCTGGGCGCGACGACGTGGGCGGTGAACGGCGGCGCCACGTACGACATCCGCGACCTGGCACTGCTGCCCGAGGGCCGGGTCAGCCTGAGCTTCCACAACGTCGGCCGGAACGCGCACTACGTGTTCGATGGCGAGGACGGTGCGCCGGTCAAGCTGCCGACGGCGCTCCAGGCCGGTCTCTCGATCGGCCACGCCACGTTCCAGAGCCTGACCGCGCGCGTCGCGCTCGAAGGCCGCGCCACGAACGGTCGCTCGCCGATCCTGGCGCTGGGCGGCGAACTGGACTCCGCGGTCGGCGCCGCGGTGCGCTTCGGCTATCGCGCCGGCGACGACGTCGCCTCGTGGAGCACCGGCGTGGGCTGGACCACGCGTGGGCTGCGCATCGACTACGCGTTCGTGCCGTCCAAGCTCGAGCTGGAGGACACGCACCGCTTCTCGCTCACCGCGCAGTTCTGATGTGGTGAGCCGACTTGCGCTCTAACCATTATCGGCAGACCTCCCGATGCAGGGCTAACGAGACCGCCCGCTCGGATTCGGGGGGCGGTCTCGTGTGCGGCCTGTAGCCTTATCGGACGCGCACGAACTGTCGACGCGCGCCGAACTCGGGCGTGCTGAGCCGAACGGAATAGATGCCCGGCGGCAGGAGATTCGCGCCCGAACGACTGTCCCATGCCACCCGGTGGCGTCCCGCGGGCCATGCGGCGTCGGTCACGGTGGCGAGACGTCGGCCCAGTAGATCGAACACCTCAACACGAACGCCTGAGGGGCGAGGCAGGTCGAAGGCGAATACGACCGAGCCGGCCGATGGATTGGGAAGCGCCGGATGGAGCGCGAAGACCACCGGCGTTCCCTCCGCCTCCGTGTCGCGCAACGAGATCTCGCCCGAGCCCATAGCGATGTGGCCCGACGACTGGACGCCGTTCACCTCGAGGAACCACTCACGCTTCGATCCCGCCGGTGCATCACCGGGCGTGAACTCCGCGATCAAGGATTCGCCGCCACCGATGGTCACGCCTGCTGATCCGAACGTCGCCGGCAGCTCGCCCAACCGCGAGTGCCTCAGCGCCACTGGTTCGTTGGTTGTTTGTTGCACCGGATCATCGAGTGCGGCCATGCGGCCGACCGCGTGCACGAGCGATCCACCGAGGCCCAGCAAGCGCACGCGGGATGTTCCGGGTAGCGGTACGACCTCGTCCGTGGGCAATTCCCGCGGAACGACAGTCCTGATGGTCGTCCATCCGGAACCGTCGGGCACTTGCACGGCCACCCCCGTGGCCGACCCCTCAGTCGCGCGCACATCGTCACTCGTGCGCAAGAGGATTGCCTGCGCACTCGGCAAGCCAAGGTCGACGTCCATGAAGCTCCCTGCCCGAAGGCTCAGGCCCGCGCCGGGGGCCAGTGCTGCGCCGACATCTTCACCGCGGTCGGACATCAGGCTCAGTGCTGGCGTGAACGCGCCCGCGACGAAGGATTCGCCACTGGAGTAGACGACGCCCTCGGTGTGGTCCACGGCTATGAGCTTCGCCGATCGAACGACGAGCGAACCGCCGCCCCACCGACCGAGCCGCACTTGAGCTCGTCCGGACTCCCAATGAGGACCTTGCGGTAGCGGGATCCGGTCCGTGCTTGTCTCGCCGTCGGGCGCAGCCCGGAAGAGCGTGTTCTTCTGGAATGGGTCGGGCGCGATCGCGGAACTCTCGCTTCCTGCGAGCATGGCGGCCTCGCCGCCCGTCGCGTGCTGGATCTCGCCTTCGCCACCGCCCTCGCCACCGCCGCCCGAGAGGTAGATCGTCAGGATGTTGCTGAGTGCCGACCAGTTGCCCGTGGCGCTCGCGTTGTTGCGACTCACGAGGCCGACAGAAACCGCAGCATCGGGCGTGAGGTTCGAAAGTCTCACGGATTGACGTGCGCCGCCCGGCGTTCCGGGTGCGGGAGGATTCGGCACCAACGTACTGCTCGCCCACTGGCTCCAGTTGGCGATGCTGCCGTAGCGCCAACGGACCTCGTACTGCGTCGCCGCGCCGCGACAGAGGCCCAGGCTGTCGTCTGCAGGAGGTGACCAGTCGACGCTCAATCCATTATCTCCCCCCGGATAGGTCCCCGCGACCATGTCAAGGTCGGTCACACGACTGGGGCGTCCGTTGAATCGCTCGAGCCGCACCCACGGAGCCACGGCAGGCGTGCCCGTCGTGTTCAACACGAACAGCATGTAGTCGCCGGGCGGCGCCACGAACGAGTCGGCGGGAGCATCCACGCACAGCAAGTAGCCGCCGGCCGCAGCGGGACCCTTGTCTGTGAGTCCCGTGAGCCGCACGTAGCGTTGGTTCTGGTCGAAGCCATGCGTAGTAGAGCCAGGCCGGATTAACGCCACACTGCCGATGTTCGCGAACGGGACGCTGACGCGGATGTCGAAGCGCCGACCGTAGGGGACATGCGCAGGGGAGTCGTGGACCACCGGTCGCGTGGCGGGCCCGCCCGAACCAAACAGATACCAGGGAGAGTAGATCTGGGCCTGATTGTCGGTGGTGTCGGGCTCGGGCTCGTTGCCGCCGGCGACGAGCACGCGTCCATCAGGCATCAGCAGCGCGGTCGTGTGATAGTTCTTGCGCACGCTGGTGGAGTCGAACCTGACCCCGTTGGGGTCGGCTCCGTACCAGTGACCCACCCAACCTGTCCCGGACGTGTCGGGATTCCACACCTGCGGGAACCTCACAGTCTGGGAATCCACCGTGCCCCCGTTGGCGAAGAGCCGCCCACCGCCGATCACCATCGTCTCGCCGTCCGGCAGGAGCACGAGGTTGTGATTGTTGCGGCCGATCATCTCGTTGTCCGAGCGGATCCAGGTCGGGGTGGGTGCCAGGAGGTTGATCGATGCTGTGTACCCGCGAGAGGCTTCACCGTCGGTGTCGCGGCTCCCGCACTTCATGACCCTTCCGGGCTCGTAGAGCACCGCTGAGCCGCCCTTGAACTGCCATGGCAGTCCGGACGAACTGCCATAGTTGGTCCACGTCCCCGTCCCCGAGCCCACCTCGAGCATCGTGCTAACGAGGTCGGGGCCGGCGTAGAACACCCGCTCGCGGTCGCCGACGTCCCCCGGCAGGCGAGGCATGGAGAACCCGAACGGGTACCACTCGTGCCACCGTGGGGCATTCTCGAGCAGCGTCCATGAGTTCAGGTTCGCCGGTGTACGCGGGTCGAACACCTCGGGATGACGAGGGAACGCTGGTTCAGTCCCATATCGGACAGCAGCGTGACCACGCAGCGGTTGCGGTAAGCTGGTGCGCTGTGTCCAGGTCGGCGTCTCTTGATCGCTGTCGACCGTGGTCAGGTCGAACGCCCACACCGCGTCGTCGGCCACGTTCGCGGTGACCTCCCCACCCGAGATGATCATGGTGCCCGAGTTGCCGTCCGCCGCCGCGGCGTGGTGCGCTCTCGCGGGAGGCACGGAAGCGGGCGCCAACGCCTGCCAATGCACCGTGGCCGAGTCCTTGACCCAGAGGGCAAACAGGCCGTTCGTGAATGAGCCGTCTGCGAGCTGACCTCCGAAGAGCAGGTGGCGATGGTAGCGGGACGACGGATTTGTGTTTAGCGCGTCGAGCTGGTGTCCGCGAGGGTCGGTGACCATGGTCGCGTACGCGCGCGCGGTGGGTGCCGTGCCGGAGACCATCAGGGGCGTGAGCGAATAGGTGCCCGAACTGGCGTTGACCTTCATCGCGTAAAGCTGCCCATTGGTCGCCGGGCCACTGACGGTGGTCGCGCCGCCGAAGATGAAGATCCGCTCTGCGTCGAAGACGGCCACGGGAGCGCGGAGGCCGGGGAGGGCGGAGGAGGCGGGGTCAAGTTGTGTCCAAGTGATGCCGAGGTTCTCCACGTGTGCGTGCCACACCTGGCCCGCCGCCATAGCCACGTCGTTGTGACCACCGATGACAACGAAGTCCTTCTTCGAGATCGCCACCGCCACGTGGCCGATTCGAGCCGAAGGGCCCGTAGTCATTGATGTCGCAACGAAAGCGTAGTCGGCGCCGTTAACATTCCGATCGCGCGCTAGCTGGAACACATTAGCCGTAATCCCACTCGGGTCACGCCCGCCTACCATGTAATAATTGTCGTTCGCGGATGCGATGACCGTCTCCGTGACCGGGTTCATCGGCGTCCCCGCCGAGGTCGGAGTGAGCGTCGTTTCCCACGGCTCAGCGACCGGCGCCATTCCAGTCCTCTCGACGGTGGCGACGAGTGATCCCGATGAGTTCCCGCCTCCGACGGTAAGGTACGTGAAGAAGCTGCTGCCGGAATGGGTCACGATTCGTCCGCTCGGGAGCAGAGTATTCGTGGGGTACCAGCGACGCTTCGCCATGTCGTCCGCTTCCACGAACTGTCCGTTCGCATCAGCCTCGGGATTGATGAAGCCAGACTTTCGAATTCCCACCTCGAACGCTTCGTCGCCGCCGGTCACGAAGAGCTCGCCGTCTCCCGCGAACGTGTGGCCCGCGCAGAACCAATTCGGGATTGGTCCCTCCAGCGCGTACACGCTGAATGCAGGGAAGGCGCCATCGTTCACCTCAGCATCCGAGGGCGGATCCCAGCCGAGGACTTTCCCGACCGGTCCCTCGCCGCCGTGGTTCCACCACACCACGCGGCTGTGCTTTCCAGACGGCCCGCCCGGCATCAACATCATGTGGACTGCGGGAGCCCCCCAGCCCTGCGTCGTCGTCCACCTCCCGGGGTGGTTCGGCGATGCCGAGGCGCGATCTGGTGCCTGCGCGGTAAACAGGAACAGAAACGCGAGTGCGACGAGCGGGGCGGAGTTCTTGCGCACGACGACGGGTATGCCCTGTTGGCGTACGAGCATGCGGCCCTCCCGCGAGCGGACCCAACGCTTCCGGAGCGGAAGGCCGCGGCCGCTGGCATGAGCGGGAGCCCTACTCAATGTCAGGGGGGGGTCAAGAGAAAGTCATGTCCACACCGGGAGGCTCTGATAGAATGCAAGAGAGGTCCCCCGATGCGCCCAACAGTCCTCGCTGCTGCCCTTCTTGCCCTTCTTCCCTCGCTGGCGAACGGAGCCTGGCCACCCGGCGGCCTCATGGTCGCGCCAGCCGGCTACCAGTTTCGGCCACGATTGCTCTCTAGTCCGAGTGGACGCGTGCTCGCCTACTGGCAGGACCTTCGTCAGGACCTCCTGACGGGGGGCGACGCCTACGGCGACCTCTACGGACAGCTCGTGACCGCCGCAGGGACGATTGCGCCCGGGTGGCCGGACACCGGGCTGATGATCGCCCGGGCTGATGACGAACAGCAGCCAGCGGCGGGCCTTGTCTTCCCCGACGGTTCGTTCCTGGTGAGCATCAACGATGGCAGGGCGTTCCCGCTCCACACCACACGCTACGATGCGTACCTGACCAAGGTGCGTCCGGACGCCACGATCGATTCCGCCTGGCCGCGGCACGGATACCAGATCACTGCGGCCAGGCTCGACGAGTTCCCTTACCGGATGGTGTGGGCTTCCCCGGACACGGTGGTGATGGCCACCATGCACGGGACCGTCGACCTGTCCGATTCATCACACGAACTCTTGATGCAGCGGGTCGCGGTCGGCCCGGGGCCGCCGCAAGTGCTGTGGGATCCGATTGGGAAGGTCGTGGCCAAGCGGCGCTACCTGCTCGATATTGGCCTCGTCCCGGACGGGATGGGTGGCACGTTCGCGATGTTCCACGACTTCCGGTCTACGAGCGGCAGCGACCCGGGTGACTCGGACGTGCTTCTGCTACGGCTCGATCGCAACGGTGAGGTGATGCCGGGCTGGCCGGCGACGGGGCTCCCCGTAGCGGCGGGTCCTGGTCGCCAAGAGGTTGCAGCACTCTGCGAAGACGGCGCGGGGGGCGTATACCTTGCTTGGTCGGACGCACGTGCCGGCGCGGGGCTGCCCTATCCCGACTATCGGGAGTATGACGACATCCGAGTGCTACGACTGGGCCCTGATGGCTCGCCGCGGCCCGGCTGGCCAGCAGATGGGGTCGTTGTGTGCGACGCGGCCGGTCTCCAGGACTGCAAGGGTGTACAGGCGGACGGGGCCGGTGGCGTGTTCGTCACCTGGGACGACTTGAGACCCGAGTTCACGCCCCCGGGGACCGTGGTGCGGAGTCCAAAGCAGGTCGTGACGCGCGTGCGAGCCGACGGCTCGCTGTACCCGGGCTGGCCCGAAGATGGTCGGCGGGTGAGCACGCTCGAGGGGGTGACGGGTGACTATCAGATGGTCTTGGACGGAAGCGGCGGCTTGTACGTGAAGTACGCCGACTCTTTCCAAAGCACGATCTACTTGCAGCATCTGCTCGCGAGCGGCATGCGCGACCCACTCTGGCTGCCGACGGGAAATCTGGTCGGGGCGAGCAGCGGCGGCGAGAGCTGGATAGAGACGGACCACATGGGCGGCTGCTACGTGGCGTTCCTTCAGCCAGCTCCCGAAACGGTCTTCCGGCGCGTCATGCTTCAGCGGTTCGGGATCGACGGCGTCGTAGGGACGGACCTGGCCGAGGCACTGGCGGAGCCGCGCGAGGGCGAGGTGCGGCTGGTGTGGCGTGGCACGTCGCTCGCGGGTGCGACGCTGCGCGTGGAGCGGCGCGAGGAGTCAGCCGAGGTGTGGGTCGAACTGGGAACGCCGACAATGGCGCAGGCGGGGCGCGCCGAGTACGTGGACCACGACGTGAGAGCCGGGGCGCGCTATGGCTGGCGCCTGGTGCGGCCGAACGGGGAGGTGGCGTCGGAGGAAGCGTGGGCGACACTTCCGCAGACGCTGCGCTTCGCGCTGCAGCCGGCACGACCGAACCCCGTGCCAGGCGGTGAGCTGCGCGCCGCTTTCACATTGGCCGAGCCGGGACAGGTGCGGGTGGAGGTGTACGACGTGGCCGGGAGGCGCGAGCACGTCCGCGAGTTGGCGGCGCTGGACCCGGGCCCGCACGAGGTGAGCCTGGTGGAGGCAAGGCTCGCACCTGGCCTCCACTGGCTGCGTCTCACTCAAGGCGCGCAGACAGCGCAAGTGCGTGTGGTGGTCATGCGGTAGCACTGGTCGAACTTCATCTCCGCAGCACGTCGGTCACGCGGGCGCGGGCCAGGTCTTCATCTCCAGCCGCCCATCGCTCAGCTCGAGATAGGTGAAGCGATCGATCCAGTCGCCGAGCACGAAGAACTCGCGCCCCGGCTCGCGTCGCTCGTACGCGTGGTGGAAGTGGCCGATGATCACGCCATCGTAGCCTTCGGCGAAGCGCGGCTCGGCGATCTCGTGCCAGAGCTTGACGGGCTTCAACGCTCCATCGCCGCGCGAGTGCCGCGACCAGCGCGAGACCACGTGCGCGAGCGGGATGCCGATGTCCGGATGCAGCAGTCCGTAGAGCGCGATGCCGGCGCGCGAGCGCAGCACGCCGCGCAGCACGCGATAGCCCAAGTCGCCGCCAACCAGGCCGTCGCCGTGGTGCACCCACAGCTTTCGCCCCTGTGCTTCCACCGCGACGCCGCCCTCCACGGTGCGGATGCCGAGCGAGTCGCGAAAGAACGTGCCCAGCCAGAAGTCGTGGTTGCCGTTCAGGTACGCGATGTCCACGCCCGCCTCGCGCAGGCGCGCGAGTGCTGCGAGCGTGGGGAAGTGGCGGCGCGGGATCGCGGTGCGGTACTCGAACCAGAAGTCGAACAGGTCGCCGACGATGTAGAGCGACGACGCGCGCCCGGGCAGCGAGTTCAGGAAGTCGTGAAGCCGTGCGGTCCGCGCCCCCTCCTGGGCGGCCGGGTCCACGCCGAGGTGCGCGTCGGACACGAAGAACACGGATGTCGCATGCATGACATGCGAGCATAGTCGGTTGCCGCCGTGCGCCGCCAACGCGGTGCGGTCCGCAGCGGGGATCGGTTTCCCCGCGTCGGTGTGCGTCGCGCGGGCGCATTGCAACTTTCCCGTGGACGTTCGTATCGAACGGGTAGACGAGCGGCGGGGCAGCGTGTCTTGACCCTCATCTGACAGCAAGGGTCTTCCGTAGGACCTCGGCCGCCGGATAAACTCATCGGTGCTCGTTTCCGCCCCCAAACCTGCCGATGAAGTCACCCAGGAGCACCACCAAGGAGCCTCCCAGATGAACGGCAATCGGGTCACCTCCCCTCGCAGCTACTACCTCGGCGCCGCGGCCCTGATCGCCGCGGGACTCGTGCTCGGCATCGGCCTGAGCGCGGGCCTCGACCTGCCGCGCATCTCGCGCGCTGCGGGCTCCGACGTGCAGCTCGCCGCGGTCTCGAACTCGGCGCCGATCCCCGACAGCCCGTTCGTCCCGGTCGTGGACCGCGCTCTGCCCGCGGTCGTGTTCATCGACGTCACGAAGAAGGTGGGCGGCGACGGCGGCGACGGTTCGGATGAGTTCATGCGCCGTTTCTTCGGCCAGCCCATGCCGCGCCAGCAGCGCGTGCCCAGCTCGGGCTCGGGCTTCATCATCGACGACCAGGGCCGCATCCTCACCAACAACCACGTCGTGCGCGACGCCGAGAGCATCAAGGTGACGCTGAACGACGGACGCACGTTCAAGGCGACCACGGTCGGCACCGACCCCGCGACCGACGTCGCGGTGATCAAGATCGAGGGCTCGAAGCTGCCGGTGCTGCCGCTCGGCGACTCGGACAAGCTCCGGATCGGTGACTGGGCGATCGCCATCGGCAACCCGCTCGGCGACCTGCGCGGCTCGGTCACGGTGGGCATCATCAGCGCCCAGGGCCGGAGCAACCTCAACATCTTCGGCGGCACGCCCGACTACCAGGACTTCATCCAGACCGACGCCAGCATCAACTTCGGCAACTCGGGCGGCCCGCTGTGCAACATCCGCGGCGAGGCGATCGGCATCAACACCGCGATCAACACCAGCGGCCAGGGCATCGGCTTCGCCATCCCCATCAACCTCGCGAAGCACGTCGCCGAGCAGCTCGTCGCGCACGGCACGGTCAAGCGCGCGATGATGGGCGTGTCGCTCGCGAACATGACGCCGGAGATCGCGGAGGGCTTCGGCCTCGGCGACCAGCAGCAGGGCGTGCTCATCCAGAGCATCGTGGAGAAGTCGCCTGCCGAGAAGGCTGGGCTCAAGCGCAACGACGTCATCGTGGACATGGACGGCACGCCGGTCATCGACCGTGACAAGTTCCGGCTGAAGATTGCCGACACCCCCGCGGGCACGAAGGTGAAGCTGGGCTTTCTCCGCGACGGCAAGCGCATGACGGCCGACGTCGTGCTCACCGACCGCGACGACGCACTCGCGAACAACGCGCCCAAGGTCCAGGACAGCGCGGACACCGAGGACATCGGCATGAGCGTGCGCGACATGACCTCGAGCGAGCGCGCGGAGCTGAAGGTCGACTCCGGCGTGCGCGTGACCGACGTCGCCGACGGCAGCGAGGCCGAGGACAAGGACATCCAGCCCGGTGACGTGATCGAAGAAGTGAACCGGATGCCGGTGAAGAACGCCGCGGACTTCAAGGCCCAGGTGGCCAAGGTGCGCAAGGCCGGCAAGCCGCTGGTGATGATCATCAACCGCAACCAGACCACGCGGTTCGAGACCTTGAAGCTGGACAAGTAACACCCCGGGGCGGTACAAGGGGCAGGACTCGGGCGGGAGGCGGCGAGGAGTCGCCTCCCGTCACGCCATGGACGGCAGAGGGGGAACAGGGAGCATGTCGCACTGGCGTCGATCGTTCGCCGCGATCCCGATCGCGGCCCTCGCGTTGGCAATGGCCATGTCGGCGACGGCCCTGGCTCCCGGCGGCGCGTGCGCGCAGACGCCGGCCGAGCCCACCGGCCCCGTGCAACTGACCGGCATGCGCACCTGGGTGTCCCCGGCAGGGACGCGCCTGGTGCTCGAGTTCAGCGCCGAGGTGGTCCCCGTGGCGCCCGATTCCGGCGCCGGGCCGCAGCTCGTGGTCGCGGTGCCCGTGCCCGGCATCACCGCGGCGGACGGGGTGCCCGCCTCGCTGGCGGTGAACGACAGCGCGGTGACGAGCGTGCAGGCCATCTACGACGCCTCCGGCGTGCGCTTCTGGGTGAAGCTCGCCCCCGGCGCCACGTTCAAGGTGGTCACCGTGCCGCCGGGCGACGACCAGCGCTTCCGCATCGTCGTCGAGGTGTCGCGTCCCGGCGCCCAGGCGGCCGAGGATCGCCGTCTCGCCTCGATCGCCGCGGCGAAGAAGAAGAACCGCACCCGGCTCGTGGTGATCGACGCCGGCCACGGCGGCGAGGACATGGGCGCACGCGGCTACGGCGCCGCGGAGAAGAACGTCACGCTGTCGATCGCCCGCCAGCTCGCCGACGCCCTGAACGGCATCCCGGGCGTGAAGTCGATGCTCACGCGCGACCGCGACTTCTTCATCCCGCTCCACGAGCGCTACAAGATCGCGGAAAAGGCGCACGCGGACATGTTCATCAGCATCCACTGCAACTCGTCCAGGCGCCGCGGGCACGGCAGCGGCACCGAGGTCTACTTCCTGTCGTTGAAGGGCGCGTCGGACCAGGCGGACAAGGACCTCGCCGACGTCGAGAACGCGGCCGACCTGGTGGGCGGCGTGGCGCCGCAGGCCGAGGACGACATGGTGAACGTGCTCTACGAGGTGCGGCGGAGCTCGATGCTGGAGCGCTCGCAGCTGCTGGCGGAGACGTTGCTGGACCACATGGCGGCGGATCGCCGGGTGGACGCGCGCGGCATCAAGCAGGCGGGCTTCGCGGTGCTGAAGAGCGTGGAGTTCCCGAGCGTGCTGGTGGAGACGGCGTTCATCAACAATCCGCAGGAAGTGAAGCTGCTGAAGGACCCAGGCTTCCAGCAGCGCATGGCGCAGCAGCTCGCGACGGGCGTGAAAGCCTACTTCGCGAAAGCAGGCGTGACGCTGTCGCCTGATTCCGACGACTCCGCAGGTTCCGGCTCGCGCTAGTTCGAAACGCTCCGCTCCAGGCGGCCACTCGGCCGCTCGGCCGCTCGTTGGGCGATGTCAGGCCCGCGCGGCGGAGGTTGCCGGCGGGAGCGGTGCGGTGTCGAGGTCGAGGCCCAGCCCGCGATGGAGGAGACGGACCGCGCGGTCGGCGTCTTCTTCGGCGACGACAAAGGACAAGTTCACGCGCGACGCCCCCTGCGAGATCATCTCCACGGGGATCGCCACACCCCCCAGCAGCGTGAAGACGTGGCCCGCGAGCCCGACGCGGCGCGGCGCGCCTTCGCCGACCACGGCAACCACCGCCAGCCCGCGCCGCACCTCGACCGTGCCGATCGATTCCAGCTCCGCCACCGCCTCGTCCAGGCGCGTCGTGTCGTCCACCGTGACCGAGATCGAGACCTCGCTCGTCGTCACCAGGTCGACGACGACGTGATGGCGGCCGAAGACCTCGAACACGCGCGCGAGGAAGCCGTACGCGAGCAGCATGCGGGTCGAGGCCACCGTGACCGCGGTGATGCCCTTCTTGCTCGCGATCGACTTCACCCGCCAGGCGCTCTCCGCAGGGTCGGCCTGTGGCGCGACCAGCGAGCCCGGATCGTCGGGGCGCGTGGTGTTCAGGACGCGGACGGGGATCGCCCTCTCCATCGCGGGTAGGAGCGTCTTGGGATGCAGGACCGTGGCGCCGAAGTAGGCGAGCTCGCTGGCTTCCGCGAACGAGAGCAGCGGCACCGGACGGGCCTCGGGCACGATGCGCGGATCGGCGGAGAGGAGGCCACTGGTGTCGGTCCAGATCTGGATCTCTTCGCAGCCCAGGGCGGCGCCGATCAACGCCGCGCTGTAGTCGGAGCCGCCACGTCCCAGCGTGGTGATGCGCCCGTCCGCGGTGCGGCCCAGGAACCCGGTGACGACGGGCACGGGCGGCCGGCGGGAGAGCGATTCCGCGAGCTGCCGCGCTGCTCCCGGTGAAGGGTGTGCCGCGCCGAAACGCTCGTCGGTCACGAGCCCGGCGTCGCCCGCCAGCACCGCGACCGCGTCCACGCCGGCAGCGCGCAGCGCCGCGGCGACGAATGCGGCGGAGAGCCGCTCCCCGAACGAGAGCAGGCGATCGCGAGGCTCGAGTGCGAGCGGCTCGTGACGGCCGGCGAGCTTCGCGGCCTCCTCGGACCAGTCGTCGAGCAGAGCGTCCGCCTCGTCGGAGCGGATCCCGGTCGCCCGTGACCACTCCCGGTGGCGCTCGACCAGGCGTTGCGCCAGCTCGGCGCGGCGCTCGGGGGCGCGGCAGAACTCGACGATCAGGTTGGTGACGCCCGAGAACGCGCTCACCACCACGACCGGGTCGCGCGGCAGCGCTTCGCGCACCAGCCGCACCGCCACCGCGAAATGCTCCGGCACGCCCACCGACGTGCCGCCGAACTTCATGACGATCATGGGCCGAGCATTATGCACCGCGGCTCGGCGGGAGCGTTAGTGGGTCAGTGCCGGCCAACCGTCAGCAGCGCGCCTACTCCGACGTCTTCCCGTCGGAGCGCGTGATCCGCCCGTCACCGGGGATGTCGAGCGACTTGCCGCCGGCGCACTGGGTGCGGATGTACGCCTCCATCGCGTCGCGGATCAGCCGGCCCGTATCCGTGCTCTTGGCGTCCGCGAGCACGTTGTACTGGTCGCCGCCGCTGGCCATGAAGTTGTTCACCGCCACCGTGTACGTCTTGGCATCGTCGAGTGGCGTGCCGTCCGGCAGCGTCACCGCCCCGAGCCCCCAGCGCGTCCCGTTCGGCACCAGCACGTACTTCAACCCGCTCACCTGCGTCACGCGGTTGCCGCGGAGCGATTGCTCCAGTGCCAGCTTCACCTGTGCGCCCGTCAGCGGCAGGGTCACGATGGTGTTGTCGAACGGCATCACCGCGTAGACCTCGCCGCGCGTGATCGGGCCCTGGTTCAGGTCGGCCCGCATCCCGCCCGGATTCTGGAACGCGAAATCCACCTTGGCGTCCACGCGCATGGCGTCGCAGATGAAGTCACCGATCGTGGTCTCCGGCGGCCGGCGATGCAGCGCCACGCCCGCGGTGCCGATCTCCGCGGCGGCGATGGGCGCCACGTCGGCGTTCCAATGCGCCATGCGTGCTGTCCACGCGCTGTCGAGCGGGACGTCGGCGTACACCGTGAGCACGCGCTGGCTCGACTCCACCACCTTCTTCTTCACCGGGTCCATCACCATGTCGGCCTCGGCGAGGTATTGCCCCAGCGCGCCCGCGATCAGCACCGGTCGACCCTCGACCTTGTCGTCCACCACGTTGTGGCTGTGCCCGCCGAACCAGGCGTCGACGCCCGCCACTTTCGCGAGCCGCGTCAGGTCGCCGTGCGCCTTGCGCGTCGAATCCGTCTCCGCGGGGATGTGGCCGAAGCCCACCACCAGCGTGGCGCCGGCCTTGCGCAGCCTGGCGCTCACGCTCGCCGCGGTCGTGGAGTCGTCGTCGAAGCGCAGTTGCGCGACGTTCGCCGGCAGCGTCACGTGCGGCGTGCCGGGGTAGGCGAGGCCAAGGAGCCCCACGCGCACGCCACGCCGCGCCACCGTGGTGTCCGAGCGCGCCCACGCCGGGCGCTTGCCGGTCTTTCGCTCCACCATGTTCGCGGCGAGATCGGCGAACTTCATCTCGCGAACGCGCCGCACCAGCGTGTCCACGCCCCAGTCGAACTCGTGGTTGCCGACCGACGCCGCTGTGTAACCGATCAGGTTCATCTGCTCCACGACTGGGCGGCCGAACTGCAGGTTCGACACCATCGTGCCCTGGAACAGGTCACCGCCGTCGATCAGGACCGTGCCCTCGGGGTTCGCGGCGCGCTCGCGTGCGATCGCCGCCGCGAGCGCGGCGCTGGTGCCGATGGGCCGCTGCGAGCGGCGCTCGCGCGCGCCGCCGAGGATGGCGCCGTGGAAGTCGGTGGTCTCGAGTACGCGGATGGTGGGGAAGCGCAGGTTCGAGAGCATGCCAAGCCATTGCGCGCGCGTGAGCGGATCCTGCAGGTTCTGAGCGCCGGCGCCGGTGACGCCGGCGAAGAGCGAACGCCGGAACGAGGGATCGGCCTTGGTCGAGGCGAGCGCGTAGTGCGCGTAGCGCGCGGCGCGCTCGCACCAGTCGAGCGCGACGCCCACCATTGCGTTCTTGCCCGCCGCGGAACTCGCGGACGAGCCGAGCGAGCCCAGCACGCCCTTGCCGAACGCGCGCTCGAGCCACTGGGTCAGGTCCTCGCCTCGCGCGGGTCTGCCCGCCCCCAGCTGCTGCACCTGGTCCCTGGTCGCGACTCCCAGGCGCACGAGCCGATCGATGAGCGGCCGCTCGGGAGCCCCCGCGTAGTCGGGGAGCACGGTCCACGACGCGTCGTCCTCCGCCGCCAGCGTCTTCTTGTCGCGCGCCCAGCGCACGAGCAGCTGCGTCATCGGCTGGTCGACCTGCGACAGGCGCTTCGCCCGGCGGAGCGTCACGTAGTCGCCGCCGCCCGCCAGCCGATACGAGTTCGCCACCACCTTGAGCCGCTGGTTCGGGTCCAGCGGCTTTCCCTTCCAGCGCAGGTTGACGATGCGCGCGCCTTCGGGCTTGGTGAGGTCGATCCCGTACTCGACACCGAACGCGCCGTCGAACTGGAAGCCAGGCGCGTCGGGTTTCAGCACCGGCGTGATGCCGTCGTAGGTGAAAGCGTTCAGCATCGCCGCGGCGTGCTCGAGTGTCGCCTTCAAGTCGGCGCCACTCAGCTCCACCACGCCCAGCGAGTTCCCGTACGGGTAGAGCCGCATCAGGTCGCGCCGGCGCACGGGGCCCGCGGGGATCACCTGCGCGGGATCGAACAGCGCCGCGAGCGACACATCCGCGTTCGAGGTCTCGAGCTGGCAACGATGGATCAGCCGCCACAGCGGGTTGTCGCCGAAGCGGCCGAGCGGCGCGGTCAAGGGCTGGGGCGCGTCGGCCACGATCTGGTCGAGCAGCACGTGGGTCGCCTCAGCGTAGGGCGCGACCAGCGCGTGCAGGGCGGGGTCACTCGCCACCGTGTCGGTGACCATGGCGACGCTCGCGGTGATGCCCGCGAGCTTCCAGTCGGTGAGGCTCGTCGGGCGCGTGAACGACAGCTCCACGTCGCCCAGCGCCTCGCCGGTCTTCCCCGCCTGCGTCACGAGCGCACCGCCGATCTTCGCCGACTGCACCACCTGGTGCGTGTGGCCGAGGATCACCACGTCCAGCCCCTGCACCTCGTAGGCGAGCCGGTAGCCCAGGTTCTCGTTCGGAACCTCGGCGATGCGCGGCTTCGCCTCGCCGCCGCGAGCGAACGGATCGCGCTCGAGCCCCGAGTGGACCAGCGCGATCACCACGTCGCAGCGCTCGGCGCCGCGCAGGCGCGGGATCTCGCGCCGCGCCACCTCGATCGGGTCCAGGAACCGGAGCCCGGTGTAGAGCGACGAATCCATCATCGCCGGGATCGCCGGCGTGGTGAGCCCGAGCACACCGATGCGCACGCCGTAGAACTCGCGCACGATCGAGCTGCCATAGGCCGGGTTGCCGGTGCGCGCGTCGACGACGTTCGCGGCGAGGAACGGGAACTTCGCGCGCGCGACCGCGGAGTCGAGCGTGCCGCGCCCGGCGTCGAACTCGTGGTTGCCGATCGCCATGGCGTCGTAGCGCAGGGCGTTCATGGCGGCGATCACCGGCTCGGGATCGCGCCGCGGGCTCTCGCGCCAGGCGGCCACGAGCGCGCTCCCGAACAGCGCATCGCCCGCGTCCAGCAGCAGCGTCGGCACGCTGTCGGCGCGCGCGGCATGGATCAGCGAGGCGACCTTCTCGAGCCCGCGTGCCGCGGGCCTGTCGGCCCAGTCGTCCCAGGCCGAGAGCGCGCCGTGAAGGTCGGTCGTGTGCAGCACGCGCACGGTGAGCTTCTGCTCGTCCGCGGCGAGGGCGTTGGTGCACGTCAAGACCAGCAGCGACGCGGCGGCAAGGCAGATGATCGGGACGCGCAATGCGATTCCTCCCCAAGCGTGGCGGCCGAGCCGCTCAAGGTAATGCAGCGCGCGCGGCGGCGGAAGCGCTGCGGAGGCCGGCGCGAGGTGCGCCCGCGCCGCCGCCTCACTATCATCGGCGGCGACCGCGATCCGCGACTCCTGATCAGAGGACCCATGCCCGAGACCATCCGCTGCCCCGGCTGCGGCGCCGAGAACGCCCCGGGTGCCGAATCCTGCGCGCAGTGCAACTTCCCGCTGGTGGAGAAGGCGGTCGGCGAGCCCGTCGCCGAGCCCGAGTTCAAGTTCGATCCTGGGCCCCGCCCCGTGCGGCCCCGGCGCGAGCGTCCCGACGCGACGCAGCCGATCCAGATGCAGATCTGGCTGTTCGCCGGCATCGCGGTGATCCTCGGCATCGTCTACTTCGCGGCGCAGGGTTTCTGGAAGTCGAACGTGCCGCCCGTCGATGGCGCCAACGCGCAGCAGGAGCAGCGCGCCGACGCCGCGCGCGCCGTGCTCGCGAAGGACTCGACCAGCGTCGCGGCACGGATCGAGCTCGCGAACGTGCTCTACGACACCGGCAACTGGAGCGAGGCGATCGTCCACTACAAGAGCGCCCTGCGGCTGGACCCGAACCGTGCCACCACGGTCGTGGACATGGGAGTGTGCTTCTATAACCTCGGCAAGTTCGCGGACGCCGAGTCGCTGTTCCAGCACGCGATCGTGTTGGATCCGCACCAGGCCGTCGCCATGTTCAACCTCGGCGTCATCGCCGAGGCCCAGGAGCGCTGGGACGAGGCGCTCGTCCACTACCATCGCGCGATGCAGTCGGGCCCGCCTGAGGGCATGAAGCCCATCCTCGAGCAGCACATCCAGGCGGCGATGGCCAAGACCGGCAAGACGCCGCCGCCGCTGGCGCGGTAGGCGCGGCCAGGGGCGGGGGATTCCCGTGGCGGCCGCCGTCATCTAAAGTCACGCGGTCCGTGTCCATGGAATCCATTCGCCGGGCGCTTCGTCCGGCGTCGCGTCCCGGGCGTCAGGGGAGCCTCGTCATGCCGCACTACAACACCGTCATCATCGGCACCGGCCCCGGCGGTTACGTCGCCGCCATTCGCGCCGCGCAGCTGGGCTTGAAGACCGCCGTCGTCGAGAAGGAAGAGCTGGGCGGCACGTGCTTGAACTGGGGCTGCATCCCGACCAAGTCGTGGATCGTGACCGCGCACCTCTTCGAGCAGATCAAGCGCGCCAAGGAGTACGGCATCGTGGTCGGCGAGCCGCAGATCGACTGGCCGGCGCTGGTGGCGCGCAAGAACAAGATCGTGAAGCAGATGACCGGCGGCGTGAAGCAGCTGCTCTCGGGCCGCCAGGTCGACATCCACAAGGGCACGGCGAAGCTGACGTCGGCGAACAAGATCGCGATCGCGAAGCCCGACGGCGGCACGGACGAGATCACCACGGACAACATCGTGCTCGCCACCGGCGCCCACGGCTGGAACCCGCCCGGCTGGGCCCTCGAGGGTGAGCGCGTCATCGGCAGCAAGGAAGCGCTCGATCTCTCGAAGCAGCCGAAGCGGATCGCGATCCTGGGCGGCGGCGTCATCGGCTGCGAGTTCGCGTGTTTCTTCGCCGCCATCGGCACCCAGGTCACGGTCGTCGAGATGCTGCCGCGGCTGGTGATGGCCGAGGACGAGGAGATCTCGTCCGCGCTCGAGCGCGAGATGAAGAAGCAGAAGATCACCGTGAATCTCGGCACCAAGGTCGAAGACCGCCGCGACAATCCCGACGGCTCGCTCACGCTCACGCTCTCGGGTGGCAAGACGCTCGACGTGGACTGCGTGCTGGTCGCGACCGGCCGGCGGCCGTGGAGCGAGGGGCTGGGTCTGGAAACGGTGGGCATCTCGCGCGCCGATCGCGGCAAGATCGCGGTGAACGACAAGCTCCAGACCAGCGTGCCCAACATCTACGCCATCGGTGACGTCACCGACATCAAGCAGCTCGCGCACTTCGCGAGCGCGCAGGGGAAGGCGGCGGTGGAGGTCATCGCCGGCCACCCGGCGCAGACCAACTGGCGCGCGGTGCCGGCGGCCACGTTCACGAGCCCGGAGATCGCGAGCGTCGGCCTCACCGAGGCCGAGGCGAAGGCCGAAGGCCGCAAGGTGAAGGTGGGGCGGTTCCCGTTCCGCGCCCACGGGCGCAACATCGCCGACGGCGAGACCACCGGTTTCGTGAAGATCGTGGGCGATGCCACGACCGACCAGATCCTCGGGTGCAGCATCTTCGGCGCCAAGGCGAGCGAGCTGATCCACGAGGCCTCGCTCGCGATCGGCGCCGATCTGGACGTCGCCGCGATCGCCCAGGCGATCCACGCCCACCCGACGATGATGGAGACGCTCGGCGAGGCAGCCGAGGACGCGGACTCGCTCGCAATTCACCTCCTGCGCATCGAGGCGAAGGTGGGGGCGAAGTAGCGCGCTTTTCGGGTGAAGGCGGGAGCAGCGCGCTGTAGGCTCACCAGGAACCGGGGCATCCTGGAGGGCTGCTCGATGCGCGCGTTCCGTTCAGCTTCGTTCCCGGGCCTGGTCGTCCTGCTCGCCCTGGTGCTCATTGCGCCCGCGCACGCCGCGCCGGGCGTGAACCTCACCTGGTCGCGCTGCTTAGGCGAAGGCGTCGGTACGCAGAACCGTGCGTTCGCCTGCGATACGAACGACGGCTCGGAAGTGCTCGTGGTTTCGTTCGTCCTGCCCGCCCCGCTCGCGCAGGTGAGCGGGAACGAGGTGTCCATCGACCTGATCTCGCAGGACGACCCTCTGCCCGCATGGTGGGACTTCAAGAACGCCGGTACCTGCCGCCAGCTCTCCCTCACGTTCAACACCACGGCCGACGCGAACGATGTCGTGTGCGTCGATTGGGCGCAGGGTGGTTCTTCGGGCGGCATCGGCGCATACACCACGGGCACGCCCCCGTCCATGGGCAACATCGATCCGGCGCTGGCAGATCGGCACCGGCGGTGCGTGATCGCGCTCGCGGTGCCGCCGGATGCGCTGGCGGACCTCCTCGCGGACACCGAGTACTTCTCCTGCAACATCGTCATCGACCATCGGAAGACGGTGGGCACCGGCGCCTGCGCCGGCTGCTCCGGCTCGGTCTGCCTGGTACTCCAGATGCTCAATGTGACCACGCCGGTCCTCGCCAACAACATGCTCCTCTCTGGCGGCACCACGACCGGTTCCGACTGGGCGCGCTGGCAGGGAAACGGCGCCGATTGCGCCCTCGTCCCGGTGAAGAACAAGACCTGGGGCGAGGTGAAGGCGATGTACCGGTGAGTCAGGCTCGCGCCGCCTGCGAGGCCTTCGCGCGCCGGTGATAGGCGCCTCAGTGGATGAGTTGTGCTCCGAAGATTGCAGATGGCGCGGGGGGTGCAGTGACTAACGGGCATGACGGTCCGCTCCGCCCCCTTCGTGCCCCCGTTCTGC